>ERZ777011.955-NODE-955-length-37102-cov-7.957405_pt1 | contig 37102 bp, 37 predicted proteins | sample MGYA00374964_ERZ777011 | MGnify/ENA primary metagenome ERZ777011 (study PRJEB29310, sample SAMD00008975) | mouse gut metagenome | study: EMG produced TPA metagenomics assembly of the Metagenome analysis of fecal microbiota from mouse which was promoted...
ACAGACTGTAAATCTGCTGCAAATTGCTTCGGTGGTTCGAATCCACCTCCATCCAGTTGGCGAATGCCAAATAAATTGAATATATTATCGCGGGGTGGAGCAGTCTGGAAGCTCGTTGGGCTCATAACCCAAAGGTCATAGGTTCAAATCCTGTCCCCGCTACTAAGGCGAAAGCCTGATGCCCAGATAGCTCAGTTGGTAGAGCAGAGGACTGAAAATCCTCGTGTCACTGGTTCGATTCCGGTTCTGGGCATTGATTAACCCTTATAAAAGCTACGATGTAGCGATTATAAGGGTTTTTTCATGTGATTGCGGTTTTAGACTGCAGCACCAAAAGGGTTTATTTTTGTACTCCGCAATGCTATACTGGTAAAGAAATACAGTGAAAAATGAGGATGCGACAGGAAATAGATATGGACAGTCTTTGGCAGGAATTGGAACAATACAGCGAATCGGACTATTACCCTTTTCACATGCCCGGCCATAAGCGAAGCGGTTGGCCGTACCATAAGCGAAGCGGTTGGCCTGTTTCCGCTTTGTATCGGTACGATATTACAGAAATAGAAGGTTTTGATAACCTGCATGATGCGAAAGGACTGCTACTTTCCTTGCAGCGGCGGGCGGCGCGGGTTTATCATGCGGAAGAAAGTTTCTTTTTGGTGAATGGCAGCACGGGCGGAATTTTGAGCGCCGTTTCAGCGGCAGCCAGAGAGGGAAAGAAACTCCTGATGGCGAGGAACTGTCATAAATCAGTATACAATGCGGTGCTGTTGAATCGTTTGGAAGCGGAATATTTGTGGCCGGAGACGATAGAGGAGTTCGATATTCAGGGCGAGATAAGCGCAGCGCAGATAGAAAAGCACTTGGAAGGCAGACAAGATATCTGCGGTGTGGTGATCACTTCACCGACCTATGACGGCATCATATCGGATATTCGGGCTATTGTTGAGGCGGTGCATGCCTGCGGTGTTCCTCTTATTGTGGATGAAGCTCATGGCGCTCATTTCGCGCTGTCTGATAGGGCGCCAAAGAGTGCTGTGGAATGTGGGGCGGATATTGTGATCAACAGTGTCCACAAGACTTTGCCGGCATTGACGCAGACGGCGCTTTTACATGTACAGGGGACGCTTGTGGACAGGGAGCGGCTGAAGGACTATCTGCGGATTTACCAGAGCAGCAGTCCGTCCTATCTGTTAATGGCAAGTATTGATGCCTGTGTCAGATATATCGAATGCGAAGGAAAAAAAAGCTATGGAAGGCTGCTGGCTTTCAGGGAACAGATTGATAAAAAAGCGGCGGAATTTTCTCACATCAGAATACTGCCGCAGGGGGAGGACAGAGATCCCGGGAAACTGGTCATATCCGTAAAAAATACGAATATGAGTGGTCGTGAGTTATATCAGATACTATTGCAGAAATATCATTTGCAGATGGAAATGGCATCGGTGTCCTGCGCGGTCGGTATTCTGACAGGCATGGACACACAGGAGGGCGTAGAGCGTTTGATCCGTGCATTGGCGGAGGTCGATAAAGGTCTTGAGAAAGAGGAGGGGGCAGCCGGTGCGTACGATATCAAGCCGGCATTTTCCGGCCTGTGCATTTATGAGGCTGCGGCCGAAAAAAAAGAATGGGTATTGCCGGAAGAAGCGGCGGGCAGAGTAAGCGGTGGTTTTCTATATTTTTATCCCCCCGGTATTCCGCTTCTTGTGCCCGGGGAAATGATCGGAGAAAAACAGATTCTCCTGATGAGAGAGTGCAGGGAAAGAAAAGAGTATCTCACAGGGATTTCGGACGACGGTAAAATATGTGTTCTGACGGGAAATATGCATTCTGGCAGGAAATAACTCTTCTTTTAAAAGGGAAAGTATGTTACACTATAACTGTGTATGCGTCTGGATTTAAAATACGGCGGGATTGAGGTTTTTATGGGGAAGATCGTCTATCTTATGGGGAAAAGTTCATCTGGAAAAGACACTGTGTATAAAAAACTTTTGGAAGAGAAAGAACTTTCACTTCATACGGTGGCCCTCTACACGACAAGACCGATAAGGGTCGGTGAAAAGGAAGGCGTGGAATATCACTTTACAGACGAGGAAGGATTTCAGAAGCTGCAGCGGGAAGGCAAGGTAATAGAAGACAGACTTTACCGTACGGTACAGGGCGGGTGGCGCTATTTTACCGTGGCGCAGGAGGATGATTTTGAACCTGAGAGAAATTATCTGATGATAGGGACGTTGGAGTCCTATGAGAAAGTCCGCGACTATTTCGGAAAGGAGCGGATGCTGCCGGTGTTTATCGATCTGGATGACGGCGTGCGACTGCAGAGGGCGTTAGACAGGGAGCGAGCGCAGGAAGTGCCGCAATATGAGGAGATGTGCAGGCGTTTTCTGGCGGATACGCAGGATTTTGGAGAGGAGAAGATCAGGGCGGCGGGAATCGGAAAGCGGTTTGTAAATGATGATCTGGACAGATGTCTTGCGGAAATTCTTTGCTACATTAAAGAGACATGCGGGAAACAAGAGACGGATCAGAAGAAGGAATAGAAGGAGAAGGCGTCTTGGATATAAAAGTAAATCAACTGACACAGGTGTCGCAGGTGCAGCAGGCGCCGAAAGAGACGCCTGCGGACGGCAGTTTTAAGTTTACATTGGCCAGCCGCGTGGAGGAGCAGGAATTGCAGGCCAGACTGACGGCGCTCATGGAAGAGATCACGATGCAGGGAAAGAAGTTGGGGAAGCGTCGGGACGTAAAGGATATGAAGCGTTACAGAGGGCTTATCAAAGATTTTTTGAATGAAGTGGTGACACGTTCCCACCATTTTTCCAGAGAAAATTTTCTGGATAGGAGGGGGCGGCACCGCGTGTACGGTATTATCAGGCTGATTGACCAGAATTTGGATGATCTGGCACAGGAGCTGATGAAGGATGAAAAAGACAACCTTTTGATCCTCGGAAAGATTGGGGAGATAGAGGGACTGTTGTTGGATATTTTCACCTGACGGACGCCGATTATTCCGGCGGAACGGAAGAGAAAGGCGGGAGGGGGCTATGCGTAGTTTTAAGGATATTATCGGGCAGGAGCATATCAAAGAGTATTTACAAAATATAGTATCGCAAAAGATAATTTCCCATGCCTACATTATTCAGGGGGAGCATTTTTCGGGGAAAGAATTTATTGCGAAGATTTTTGCAGCCACGCTGCAATGTGAGGAACAGGGAATAGAGCCATGCGGGGAATGCCGTTCCTGCAAACAGTTCCAGACCGGAAATCAGCCGGACATCATCTATGTAGGGCATGAAAAACCCAATTCCATCGGCGTGGAAGATGTGCGCAGTCAGATCAACGGGGACATTGCAATCAAACCCTACAGCAGCCCCTATAAGATCTATATCATAAGCGAGGGAGAGAAGATGACGCCGCAGGCGCAGAACGCGCTCTTAAAGACGTTGGAGGAGCCGCCGGCCTACGCGGTGATAGTGATCCTGACGACAAATCTTGAAGCATTTTTGCCGACGATTTTGAGCCGCTGCGTGACGCTCTCTATGAAACCTGTGCCGGATGAACTGGTGAAGGAATATCTGAAAAAGGATCTGATGATTCCCGATTATAAAGCTGACATATGTGTCGCATTTGCCAGAGGAAATATCGGACAGGCGAAGCAGCTTGCCACGAGCGAGGAATTTGACAACATCCGCGGAGAAGCGTTAAGCCTTGTGAAAAATATACGAAATATGGAACTGCACGAAGTGATGACAGCAGTCAAAAAAATTCGCGAGTACCATATAGACGTCAACGAATATCTGGATGTTCTCTCGATCTGGTATCGGGACGTGCTTCTCTTTAAAGCGACAAATGACACAAACCACTTGATTTTCAGGGAGGAAATACAGTATATTAGAAAGGCGGCTGACAAGAGCGCCTACGAGGGGATAGAAAATATTCTGAGAGCATTGGAAAGCGCTAAGAGCAGACTGCGTGCCAATGTGAATTTTGAGTTGGTGATGGAACTTTTATTTATCACGATTCAGGAAAATTAGTTGCTGCATGGCAGGATTTGGAGGTTATAGATGAAAGTAATCGGTGTGAGATTCCGGACGGCGGGTAAGATTTATTATTTTTCCCCTAAGGAGTTTTCGATAAAAAGAGGTGATCATGTGATCGTTGAGACCTCTCAGGGGGTTGAATTCGGCACGGTAGTGATGCCGCCGAGGGAGATAGAGGAGACGAAGGCAATGCAGCCGTTAAAACCGGTGCTTCGTCTGGCGGCGGAAAAGGACATTGAGCAGGAAGCGACGAACAGGAAAAAGGAAAAAGAAGCGTTTCAGATCTGTCTTGAAAAAATAAAAAAGCATAAGCTGGAAATGAAGCTCATCGACGCGGAATACACGTTTGATAATAATAAAGTGCTCTTTTACTTTACGGCGGACGGGCGCATTGACTTCAGGGAATTGGTGAAGGATCTGGCGTCAGTGTTTAAGACAAGGATCGAACTGCGGCAGATCGGCGTCAGGGATGAGACGAAGATAGTGGGAGGCATCGGCATCTGCGGCAGGCCGTTGTGCTGTAATACGTATCTGTCCGACTTTGCGCCGGTTTCTATCAAGATGGCAAAGGAACAGAACCTTTCTTTGAACCCGACAAAAATTTCCGGTGTCTGCGGCAGATTGATGTGCTGTCTGAATAATGAGGAAGAAATCTACGAAGAATTAAACAGGAAGCTTCCGAATGTCGGGGACTATGTGACGACGGAAGACGGATTGAAAGGGGAAGTGCAGAGCGTCAATATCCTGCGCCAGCTTGTAAAAGTGCTGGTGGAGGTCAATGATGAGAAGGAATTGAAAGAATATAAGGTGGAGCAGCTTCGTTTTAAGAAGCGCCATAAAAACAGGAAAGACCATACTTCCACGGAAGAACTTAAAGAACTCAAAGAACTGGAGAAACTGGAGCGGAAAGAAAAGAAAGAACAGTTGCCCGGCTTAGATGAATAGGGAAAAGTTTATGGAAGAGAGCAGACTGATAAAGTCTGGGGAGCGAATCGATGATCTGCAGAGGAACGGCTACCGCATCATTCAGGATCCGGAGAGATTTTGCTTTGGAATGGATGCGGTACTGCTTGCAGGCTTTGCGTTAAACGCCTCCGGCGAGCGTATGCTGGACATCGGCACGGGTACAGGTATTTTGCCGCTTCTCATGGAGGCGAGGACAAAGATAAGATATCTGGCCGGTATTGAGATTCAGGAAGAAAGCGCGGACATGGCCAGACGGAGTGTAAAGTTAAATGGACTGGAAGAAAAAATTGAGATTGTGACAGGGGATATCAGAGAGGCTGACAAGTTGTTTCAAGCGGCCTCTTTTGACGTGGTAACCTGCAATCCGCCCTATATGATCGGGCAGCACGGCCTGCAGAACGCGGAAGCCGCAAAAACCATTGCCCGTCATGAAGTTTGCTGTACTTTTCGGGAGATTGCCGAGATGACGGCAAAACTGTTAAAGCCGGGCGGACATTTTTATCTGGTGCACAGGCCTTTTCGCCTCGCGGAGATCCTGGTCACATTAAGCGCCTGTAAACTGGAGCCGAAACGCATGCAGCTTGTTTATCCTTTTGCGGATAAAGAGCCGAATATGGTGCTGCTTGAAATGGTTCGGGGCGGCAAACCCCGGATGTCGGTGGAAAAACCGCTGATCGTCTATGAGAGCCCCGGAGTGTATGCGGAGGAGATTCGCAGTATATACGGATACTGAAAATGCGTTGGGCGGAGGAAAGGTTATTTTATGTACGGAACATTATATCTGTGCGCCACTCCTATCGGGAATCTGGGGGATATGACTCCCAGAGTGGTGGAGACTTTGTCGCAGGCGGATTTGATTGCGGCGGAAGATACGCGAAACAGCATTAAACTGCTTAATCATTTCGGCATTAAGACATCTATGACAAGCTATCATGAATATAATAAAGTGGAAAAGGCGCAGTTCCTTGTGGAGAAGATGAAAGAGGGACTTAACGTGGCGTTAGTGACCGACGCGGGCACACCGGCGATCTCCGATCCCGGGGAGGTGCTTGTCAAACTCTGTCAAAGGGAGGGGATCACTGTCACCTCTCTGCCCGGAGCGGCTGCCTGCATTACGGCGCTGACATTATCAGGGCTTTCCACAAGGCGCTTCTGTTTTGAGGGTTTTTTGCCTCAGGATAAAAGGGAGAAAGAAGAGATACTGGAAGAGCTTGCGGGGGAGACGCGGACGATGATCCTCTACGAGGCTCCTCACCGCCTTGCAAAGACGCTTCTGGAACTTTACGAAAGACTGGGGGAGAGAAATCTCACGATCTGCAGAGAGCTGACTAAAAAGTTTGAGACCGTGATGCCGACTACTTTTTCAGCCGCCCTTACTTTTTACGGCGAAGAGCGGCCCAAAGGCGAGTATGTGCTTGTGATAGAGGGAAAGAGCCTGCAGCAGAAAAGGAAAGAGAAGCAGGAGGCGTTTTGGGACCTTGCCATCGAAGAACATATGAGGCGGTATGAGGAGGCCGGCATGGAAAGAAAAGAGGCGATGAAGATGGTTGCAAAAGACAGAGGGGTCAGTAAAAGAGAAATTTATCAGTATATGCTTGACAAATAGGAAAAGGCTAACTATACTCTGTATAGATTAAGAGAGCCGTCTGCATGGAAAACGATCGAAAGCAGAAGTTTGTAAAATGAGATGAGGCTGGATAAAAAAAGGAGACAAAGCGATGTTAGAAAAGATTGCGGCAATGTTACAAGAACAGTTAGGAACTGTAGACGCAGGGGACATTACGGAGGAGACTTCTTTTAAAGAAGATCTGGGTGCGGATTCTTTGGATCTGTTTGAGCTAGTGATGCAGTGTGAAGAGGAGTACGGCATAGAGTTCCCCTCCGACGATCTGGAAAATATGAAGACGGTGGGCGACGTAGTCCGCTTTATCAAAGAGCAGGGGATCGACGCGTAATAAAATAGAATAAGAATGAGACGAGGACTTCCGGAACGTGGTTTCGGGAGTTCTTTTTTTGTCCGGAAAATAATGGTCAACTTTTAGTGGACAGGCGCATAAAGATATAAAAAAGATTATTGGGTGGGGGAAAGGATGTTAAATTACATTTGGGCAGGGATGCTGCTTGTAGGAATTCTTTACGCGCTGTTTACCGGCAATATGGAAGCGGTCTCCAATGCCTGTCTGGATTACGCGGAATCGGCGGTGACACTGTGCATCACGATGGCAGGGGCGATGGCGCTCTGGGTCGGTCTGATGGAGATTGCGGGGCAGGCGGGCATGATAGAAAAGTTTACGGCAAAGCTGCAGCCCTTTATCAGTTTTTTGTTCCCCGATGTGCCGAAAGACCATCCGGCACGGGGATACATTGCGACAAACATTGTGGCAAATATTTTGGGATTAGGATGGGCCTGTACGCCGGCAGGTCTAAAGGCTATGGAGGAATTGGCAAAGCTTGAAAAGGAACGCGGGACGTCCGGATATAAAGAGGCGGAGCGGGCGGGAGGCGGCCGTGAGGCCAGCGACGCCATGTGTGCGTTTCTGATTTTGAACATTTCCTCCTTGCAGCTCATTCCGGTCAATATGATAGTTTACCGGACAAAATACGGTTCGGCAAATCCCTCCGGGATCATTTTGCCGGCCATCCTCGCCACTTGCTTTTCCACACTGGCGGGGATCCTCTATATCAAAATGAAGTATGGGAGGAAGATCTGATGTTGATGCGGCTTTCGGTGATCATTATTCCGGCGCTTATTTTTTATATCGTTTTAAACGGTGTTCTGAGCAGGACGGATGTCTATGATGCGTTTGTCAAGGGAGCGGTAGACGGGCTTAAAACCGTTGTAAACATTATGCCTACGTTGGTGGGGCTGATGGTGGCGGTAGGAGTGCTGCGGGCGTCCGGTTTTTTGTCGATGCTGGGGGAACTTTTCGGAGGCCTAACGGAGCGGATGGGGATCGGCGCAGAGTTTGTTCCCCTTGTCTTTATCAAGATGTTTTCTTCTTCGGCAGCCACCGGACTGGTGCTTGATATTTTTGAGCAGTACGGCCCGGATTCCCGCACGGGACTTTTGACGTCCATCATGATGAGCTGTACGGAAACCTGCTTTTATACGATGAGCGTCTACTATATGGCGGCCGGAGTGAAAAAGACGCGGTGGACGCTGCCCGGTGCATTGCTTGCCACCGGGGCCGGTATTTTGGCGAGCGCCGCGATGACGCTATTTCTGTGAGGCGTACAGTCGTTCCCTTAGGGAGAGGAAATCCGAAGGGCCTGCGTCCAGATAGAACTGGTGGAATCGGTAGTCGGAATAGTCTCCTTTCCAGAGCGTCATAGCCTCCTGCTTGAGAGAGAGTATCTCAAGATAGCTCATATAGTATTTTAAGTAATTGGCGGGTTCTCTCTCGATATAAGAGTAAATATCATGGGCCGCATCGGAGGAGAGGCCAAGCTGAGTGAGGAGCGCCTGAGTCTGGGAGAGTGTCAGCCCGTAATAATGAATGTGAAGGTCCAACAGGGCGCAAAGGCACATTTCAAAGGAGCGGGCGGTCTTCTGAAGCTCGGTATCTGCTGGATAATAATTTGCGGCGTAGTCATAGGAGAGCAATTCCACATAGAAAGCCCATCCTTCCGCATAGCCGGGATAATCGAGAATGCCGCGCAGGGGATTTTTTCTGTCGGCAATGCCGCTTTCTCTGGCGTAGACAGTCTGGTAGAGATGCCCGGGAAAACCTTCGTGGGCGAGGGTGGTAAAAAGGGAGGGGCCTGCCAGAGAGGCGCCCGGATTGATATAGATCACATTTTTGTGGAAGCAGTCCATCTGCGGCGTCAGGTAAAAGGCCGGAGCGCTGGAGGAGGACAGGCTTTCGGAGATATATTTGATGTCGCAGGAGACAGGGGGAAGCTGCCTTCGGATCAGACCGTCTCCGGTTGAGGCTCCGGAGAGCAGAGGAGGAAAATCTTCTCTCATATTTTCCTGTAAAAAAGCAAAAATATCTTCCACCGTAAGCGGATGGGTATGTCTGACATTCGCCTGCGCTTCATTTTGACGCCGTCTGAGCTTGAGCAGTTCCAGCCGCAGGGCGACAAACTGCGTATAGAGTATTTCCTGCATTTCAGCCACGGATCGGTAGGAACCAGTGCTCTTTTGCACAAGCAGTGCATAGTAGCGCTGCTTTTCTGTGGGCTCGGAAGAGGTGCGGACGGGATGCTTTCTGACGGCGGTTTCTGACAACTGCGTCATTTCTTTTGCCAGCATCTGATAGGCGGGCATCACGTCTTCCCGGAGAATACGACTGTTTTCCTGACAATAGGCGTCAAAATCGCTGTCGTTTAGCAGTTCCGGATATGTATTCTGAAATTCGTCCAGTCTGGTGAGGAAGGATTCCACCAAAAAGTGAGTGCCGCTGTTGATGGAGTCCTCGGTCAAAAATGTTTCGCAGCTCTCTGCAAGGGCGGCGGCATTTTCCTTGGACATGAACAGACCCGTCCGGGCTTTTTCCTGTTCATAGACAAGAAGCCCTTTCAGATAGTCGTCGATCTGGGAGAGCAGGGTGAGATAGTCGTCGATGTCTTTGCGCTTCTGGAACCGGTACTCGGAAAAAAGTACGGGGATCGTCTGCTGCATACCGCTGCCCGGCGAGAGGGGTTCCTCGTAGCAGGAGTAGGCGGAGAGGGATTGCTGCAGCGTCAGATAGCGCGTCAGCAGCGTGTAACTGTAGCGGTTTTCTTCGGAGAGATCAGCGCTGTCAATGGAGGCCAGTTCTTCGAGCCACTCGGTGACGGCGGCGTTTGCGTAGGCCCGGCCCTCGGAGGAATAGACCGGCAGACGGGCATCATGCTCGTAAATGCCGTAATCCGCCGGATTTTGAAGCGTGTAGTGTAACGTTAGGGTGTTGCCGGAAAGCTCTTGCCTGAAAATCTCCCGGCAGAGCCTGTTGTAGGAGATATCCGCCCACAGTGACGGTGCATTTCGATACAAAAAGACGGAGAAAAAACCGGCAAAAAAAAGCAGACCACAAAAAAACAGCGTCAGAAACAGCTTTTTGCAGGAGGCTTTGTTGATGGTGGTGTCGGTTATGCCGATAGAGCGGATTTGCATTTTTGAGAACATATGTGTGGGAACTCCTGAAAGGTAAGTCCTTAAAATATATGCGGGGCAGGGCATGTATTAGCACAGGAGAAGTATAAGCTGCCGGAGCCTGGGTTTGCGTGGAAAGTGGTTGAAAAATAAAAAGATTGGGGTAAAATAAAAATATAGGATAGGACTTTTGTCAGGGAATTGCGAAACGCCTCTTTCTGCAAGTATTGCGTGTGCAAAATTTACGCATCAATAAGCAGGCGCTGTGAGACCGCCGGCACTTAGGCGCCGTATTTTGGCGCTTTATGTGTCCGCTGCGGTCGAGCCGCAGTGAAAACGTGCCTGCGCATTGATCGTATATTTTGCACGGCAAAACGACAGAATCTATAAGTCCGGAAGGGAAAAGAGATGAAATACATTGACAGGAAAAATACCAACTGTCTGAAGTGGGACGGTTTAAAGAAGGAGTTCGGGGAAGAAGATCTTTTGGCTATGTGGGTGGCGGATATGGATTTTGCCTGTCCCGACTGCGTCACAAAGGCTCTGAAAAAATATGCGGAGATGCCGCTCGGGTATTTTGCGCCCCCTGAGTCCTATTATGAGGCGGTTGTCCGCTGGGAGAAACTGCATCATGGTTATGAGATAAAACCGGAGTGGATCAGTGTTACGCCGGGAGTGGTTCCGGCGCTTCACTGGGCCGTGAGTGTGTTCAGTGAACCGGGGGACGGCGTGATGGTTTCCACACCGGTCTACTATCCGTTTATGAGGGCTGTGGAACACTGCGGGTCGAGAAATCTTGTGACATGTGAGCTGAAAAGGACAGGATGCTCCTATGAGATAGATTATGAGAGAGTAGAACGGGATATTGTGGCGCACAATGTGAAACTATATATTTTGTGCAACCCTCATAATCCTGTCGGGCGGGTCTGGACAAAAGAGGAGTTAAAGACACTGCTCGATATCTTTAAGAAGCATCATGTGATGGTGATCTCCGATGAGATCCATCAGGATATCATCAATCCGAAGCTCGGCAGAGGGAAAGTGACGGCGGCTGCGCTGGGGGATTATGACGATATATTGATCACGATGGCGGCGGCCAGCAAAACTTTTAATATCGCGGCAGTGCAAAACTCCTTTGTGATCATTCCGAACAGGGAAAACAGGGAGAAGTTCAGGCTGTTTATGGAAAATATGTCGTCGGGGAGAGGAAGCGCCTTCGGATATGTAGCGGTCGAAGCGGCCCTTACGGGCGGAGAAGCATGGCTTAAAGACGCGCTGGAAACGATATACGGTAATTATGAACATGTAAAGAAGCGCTTTGAAGAGGAGTGCCCGGAAGTAAAGATCGCCGATTTGGAAGGGACATATCTGATGTGGATGGATTTTAGTCCGTTCTTCCGGAACGAGGAGGAACTGAAAGAGTTCATACAGGGCAGGTGCCGGATCGCGGTGGATTACGGTTCTTGGTTTGGCGGAAAAGATTATGATACGCATGTAAGATTGAACATAGCGACGTCTCGAGAGAACGTGGATGAAGCTTGTGAAAGAATCATTTCAGGGCTTCGTTCCATATAAATATCATACCATAAAAACGGGAAAAATACAAGACTGGCAAAGGCTCTAGGCGGATGCTATAATCATTTTCCAACGATAAAAAACAGGAGGATACGCTTTTGGGAAATGATTGGATGGTTTTACTGCAGCAGCAGAATCAACTGGAAAAAGTGATGAAAACGAATCAGAAGACAGAACAGTTCGGGCTTGCACTGACAAAGCAGGATGCGGAACTGATTTTGTCGGAACGAAAGAGCTCCCTGTTGCAGCAAAGGAGGATCGAATTCGGGGAAGGAATGATCACAAAGATCATCGATGAATTTTGTGATTCCGATTTTATCGACCAAAATAATTATGTGGACACGCTCATTCGCCTGCAGGAAATATTTTATCTGTATAAGAATGAGATGATGGACGAGATCACGGATGACGAGTTGTTAAATTTTATGAAAGAGCAGTTTGAAACGGTGTGTTTCGGAGATCTGGATTATCTGGAAACTACCTGCCTTGCTGTTTTTTCTCAGGCGGTCCGGGCGGGATATGAGGGCTATAAGGCATCCCAGAGATGCGGAGAGTACACAGAGTTTGATGAAGTTAAAAGATGGGATCCTGAGTTGTACATGGAAGCTTTGCGGGAACTTTTCTGGAGGTGATGCCTATGAGATATGAGATGGAAGAGCTGGCAGCAGTAGTGGGAGGGCTGGCGGAAAAAGAAAACGGTTATGAGAGCACATCGATAAGTTACGAAAAGGCAGAACAGCTCATGGGAGCCGTCCTGTACTGCATGGAAGAGTTGGAGAGGGCGGAACCTTTTGCTCTGATGGCGGGCGGGGGGATGACGGCGCAGAGAGCTTATGAGGCAGGGGCGGTATATGTCAGGGAAAAGACGGAAAAAGCTTTGGAGCTGTATCATGCAATCCTGTCTGAGTTTCAACATTATGGGAACGAATGTCTGTATGATACTTTTGCCGGGGGGCTGCCTGAATTTTTCACGTGGTATGATATCCGGTTTGAACCGCAAAATACGATTTTGACGTTGGACTATCCGGTGTTGAAAGATCTTTCCGCTTATACGGGGATCGATAAAATTTACGAGTTTCTAAAATGCATCGCGCTGGAACAAAAATTTATGCAGATGTTTCCGGACCAATACGCGGAAGATATCGTATTAAAGTATAAAAGAAAGTGGCAGGGGTCCGTGGAAAACGTCTGTGAGGTTGTCCTGCTGCATATGGCAGGGCACATTCTGGCCGGGAAAACCCTTGCGGAATTTGAGTTGGAGGAGGCGGAATTAGGGCGCATACGGGAAGTGTTCGCACAGACGGACGCGGCAGATATAGAGGAGAGGATCCGGGCGGCGATCGAAGTTTTTTCGGAAAGAAACGGCGAACAAAGCGATGAGATCTCAGAGTATTTTTCAGGGGCGGTCAGCGGGATCGTGAAGCGCCTTAAAAACGCGGCGGATCATGGGAGGCTCGGAAGCCTGCTTTAGGGAGCCGGAGGGCAGGGAAAAGATGCCATGAAAAAATTGACAACCGCGAAACTCTATGTTAGGCTGGAAATAAGATTTTTTCAGAGTCACAGACCGTGTCTGTGGCTCATCGTTTCTTGATATATCAGACAGGGAGGACGGCAAAATGGACAAGGGGAAATATTATATTACAACAGCGATTGCTTACACATCGGGCAAGCCGCATATCGGGAACAGTTATGAGATCGTGCTGGCGGACAGCATCGCCAGATTCAAGAGAAAAGACGGTTACGATGTGTTCTTTCAGACAGGAACGGACGAGCATGGCCAGAAGATCGAACTGAAAGCCGGGGAAGCCGGAGTTACTCCTAAGGAGTATGTGGACGGCGTTGCGAAAACGATCAGAGAGATATGTGATTCTTTAAATACTTCGTACGACAAGTTTATCCGGACCACCGATGATTACCATGAAAAGCAGGTGCAGAAGATATTTAAACGTCTTTATGAAAAAGGTGACATCTATAAAGGAGCTTACGAGGGGTTATACTGCACGCCCTGTGAATCTTTCTGGACGGAGTCGCAGCTTGTGGAGGGCAAGTGCCCGGACTGCGGACGGGAGGTAAAACCTGCAAAAGAGGAAGCGTATTTCTTTAAGATGAGCAAATATGCGGACAAGCTGATCAAGCATATCAACGATCACCCCGAGTTCATTCAGCCGGTATCCAGAAAGAACGAGATGATGAACAACTTCCTGCTGCCCGGCCTTCAGGATCTGTGTGTGTCAAGAACCTCTTTTAAATGGGGGATTCCGGTAGATTTTGATGAGAGGCACGTGGTATATGTGTGGTTAGATGCATTGACAAACTATATCACGGGGGTGGGCTATGACGCTGAGGGGAATTCCACGGAGCAGTATAAAAAGCTGTGGCCCGCGGATCTTCATCTGATCGGAAAAGATATCATTCGTTTCCATACGATATACTGGCCGATCTTCTTGATGGCGCTGGAGGAAGAACTGCCGAAGCAGGTGTTCGGCCACCCGTGGCTGTTGCAGGGGGACGGCAAGATGAGCAAGTCCAAAGGCAATGTGATCTATGCGGAGGATCTGATCTCATTTTTCGGCGTGGATGCGGTGCGCTACTTCGTACTGCATGAAATGCCCTTTGAAAATGACGGCGTGATCACTTGGGAACTGATGATCGAACGCTTCAATTCCGATCTGGCCAATACCATGGGGAATTTGGTAAACCGCACGGTGTCCATGAGTAATAAATATTTTGCGGGTATGGCGGTGAATAAAAATGCGGCCGGAGAGCAGGCGGATATCGATGCAGATCTGCGGGCAGCAGCAGCGGATACCTACAGGAGGGCTGCCGCGAAGATGGAAGATCTTCGAGTGGCGGACGCAATCAGCGAGATATTCGGTTTGTTTAAGAGATGTAATAAATATATCGACGAGACCATGCCCTGGGCGCTCGCGAAGGACGAGGCGCAGAAGGACCGTCTGGCCACAGTGCTCTACAATCTGCTGAATGGTATTTTGGTGGGGGCGAGCCTGTTAGAGCCCTTTATGCCGGAAACCGCGCAGAAGATAGCGGATCAGATCAAGGCGCCGCTTGTGGGCTTTGACAAACTGGAGACAGGCAGCGCAGAGGAGATCGGGACTTTGTATCCCTCCGGCAATCAGGTGACGGAAAATCCGGAAATATTGTTTGCGAGACTGAAGGCCGAAGAAGTGATGGAAAAAGTGGAAGCTATGTTTGCCGAGAGGAAAGCCGCTTCCGGAGTGCAGGAGCCTGTGGAAGATGCCGCAAAAGAAGCGGAAGCTTCGGAGGCAGTTACAGCAGAGGCGGACTGCGTGGATATCGAGGCAAAACCGGAGATCACCTACGACGACTTTGCGAAATGCCAGTTTCAGGTGGGTGAGATCATCGACTGTAAGGAAGTGCCAAAATCTAAAAAACTGCTCTGCTCTCAGGTGAAGATCGGGTCCGAAGTGCGCCAGATCCTGTCCGGGATCAAGCAGTACTATTCACCGGAAGAGATGATCGGCAAAAAAGTGATGGTGCTTGTGAATCTGGCGCCGAGGAAGATGGCTGGACTGGAATCTCAGGGAATGTTGCTGTGTGCGGAGGATGCGGCCGGAAATCTGGCGCTTATGACACCGGAAAAGGTGATGCCCTCGGGGGCGGAGATATGCTGACAGAGATGGGAGCGGAAAGCGAGATACAGATCAGACGGGCAAATATTTATGACTGGGACGAGGCGGTTGCTCTTGCCTGGAAAACGTTCTTGAAGTTTGAGGCGAAAGACTACGGGCAGGAAGGAATCGACAGCTTTCGGGAGTTTTTGTCGGACGGACTTTTGCGGCGTATGTTCCTGACCGGAGAGTATCCGATGTTTATCGCCTTGGACGGTGCAAAGCAGACGGGAATGATCTCCCTGCGAAATAAGAGACACATTTCGTTGTTGTTCGTGGAGGAGGGGTATCATCATCAAGGCATCGGCAGAATGCTGATAAAAAGTATGGAGGATTATGTCAGGAAAGAATATCAGGAGAGGAAGATCACGGTGAATGCCGCCCCTTATGCGGTTGGATTTTACCATCATGTCGGTTTTGAAGACGTGGCGCCGCAGTTGAAAAAGGACGGTATCCTCTATACGCCGATGGAAAAGAGATTTTTTTAGGGCAAAAATGGGTTTGTGTAAGTTGTATAGAAAAGGGAAGATTTTTTATGCAATCTGCCCGGGAAAAGATCGTTAAGGGCGGTTTATGAACAAGCTGCCGAAGATAAAGGAAAAAGTTTATGGAATAATAGTATGGTAAAAAGTTTTTCGATTCTGTATACTACCTAAGTAGAACAGAAAAAATTGTCAGCAAGCAATTTGAAATTCAGGAGGAAAAGAAAAATGTCAAGCTTATCATTAAAGAACATCTGCAAAAAGTATCCTAACGGCTTTGAAGCGGTAAAAGATTTCAATCTTGAAATCGCCGACAAAGAGTTTATCATCTTCGTAGGTCCTTCCGGCTGCGGTAAATCTACGACACTGCGTATGGTGGCAGGTCTGGAAGATATCAGCTCCGGTGAACTGTATATCGATGGCAAACTTGTGAACGATGTGGAGCCTAAGGACAGAGATATCGCAATGGTATTCCAGAACTACGCTCTGTATCCTCATATGACAGTATATGATAACATGGCTTTCGGTTTGAAACTGAGAAAAGTACCGAAAGAAGAAATTGATAAAAAGGTTCGTGAAGCAGCGGAGATCCTTGACCTGACAGCTCTTCTTGACCGTAAGCCGAAAGCTCTTTCCGGCGGTCAGAGACAGCGTGTGGCTATGGGCCGTGCTATCGTTCGTAAACCGAAAGTATTCCTGATGGATGAGCCGCTGTCCAACTTGGATGCAAAACTCCGTGTGCAGATGCGTATAGAGATCGCTAAACTGCATCAGAATCTGGGCACAACGATCATCTACGTTACACATGACCAGACCGAGGCTATGACACTTGGTACAAGAATCGTTGTTATGAAAGCCGGTATCGTACAGCAGGTAGATACCCCTCAGAATCTGTATGAGAAACCCGCTAACCTGTTTGTAGCAGGATTCATGGGATCTCCTCAGATGAACTTCTTGGATGCAACTGTTAAAGTAAACGGCAGCGTGGCAAGCCTTGAAGTAGCGGGTCAGAGCATTGAACTTCCTGCAGCGAAATCCAAAGCGCTGATCGACGGCGGTTACGATGGAAAGACTGTTGTATTCGGTATTCGTCCCGAGGATGTATATGATTCACCTGACTTCCTTGCAACAGCAAAGACAACATTTACATCAAACGTTAAAGTATACGAGCTGCTGGGCGCAGAGGTTTATCTGTACTTTGATCTGGATCAGTTCCCGATCACTGCAAGGGTAGATTCCAGAACAACAGCAAGACCCGGCGATGTGATCAAGTTTGCTTTTGATGTAGAAAAGATCCATGTATTTGATAAAGAGACAGAGGTTACGATCTGCAACTGAGTTGCCGCTTTTTAGGCAACGATACGAGCAAAAAGCGAAGCGTTTGCGAGTCGAGCCGCCGTTTTTGGGGCAATGATACGAGCCGCAATAACATTGTTTTCTATAGAGGGATGTGAAAAGCATCCCTCTTTTTTCCTTAAACAAAATCACAGCGAGAAAAGGGAGAAAGCCATGATATCTAATCAAATCATTCAAAACAGCATAGAGGAACTGAAAAGTATTACAAAAATAGATTTTGGAGTGTTCAATTTGAACGGTATTTGTATGGCGTCCACTTTTGAGACATCGGAGGAGGAAAAGAAACTGGTGATAAATTTTGCGGCATCTCCGGCGGACAGTCAAGTGGTCGGTCCTCATCATCTCCTGAAGGTGATGTACGAGGAGGAAGCTAATTATGTGTTGGATGCAAAGAGTTTAAACGACGATGCCTATATGATGGGGCGGGTTGCCGTCTGCCATCTTCAGAATTTGATGACCGCATACAGGGAGCGGTTTGACAGGAATAATTTTTTCCAGAATCTGCTGTTGGATAATCTGCTTCTGGTGGACATTTACAACAGAGCAAAACAACTGCACATTGCGGATCAGCAGGACAGGATAGTTTATATTGTGGAATCGAGAGATCAGGATGAGATGGCGGTCGGTGAAATGATGAAAGGCATGTTCTCGCCGCAGAATGGCGATTATGTGACGACGGTGGACGAGAACAGCGTCATTTTGGTCAAAGCGCTGGAGGAGGATGCCGGTGAGGGCGAACTTGAAAAGATTGCTAAGACGATCATGGACACGATCAACGCGGAGGCTATGATCAATGTCAGAGTTTCTTTCGGGACGACGGTGAGCGAGCTGAAAGATGTGTCGAAGTCTTACAAGGAGGCGAAGATGGCTTCCAATGTGGGGCGCATATTCTATCAGGAAAAGCAAATCATCTCTTACAGGCTTTTAGGGATCGGCAGACTGATTTACCAGCTACCGGTCAACCTCTGCAGAATGTATATCCATGAGATATTCGGGGAGGACATACCGGAGGAGATAGATGACGAGACGTTAATGACGGTTGAAAAGTTCTTTGAGAATAACCTGAATGTTTCGGAAACTTCAAGACAATTATTTATTCACAGGAATACGCTGGTTTACAGGTTTGAAAAACTTCAGAAGGCCACGGGATTAGATATCCGTGTGTTTGACGATGCCCTCACCCTGAAGATTGCGCTGATGGTGGTAAACTATATAAACTATCTGGAGGAGAAGACAAACTGAATCGCCGGATGAACTGAAAAAAACGTCATAAGAAGCCCCGCGTTCTCATAAAATGGACAATAGGAAGCATGTTGAAACTATGTCTAAAAGGAGGAAGCGGGGTCTTGTATTATGACAAAAGGATCAGATATTTAAGTTATTATGAAAGCGATATTAAATTGCAGAATGCCGGATATGTAAAATTTCAGGTGAGGGACAGCCTGTGTCAGATGATCATCTATGTGAAAGGACCGCGGCTCATAGGAAGCGGGGAGGCAGCGGTGTATCTGTTGTCGAGAAACCGGAAAGGAGCGGACGAGGACAGCTTTTATACGGGGAGCAGGGACAGCGGCATTAAGAAACACCTGTTAGGGAATTTAAATATCCGGGGTGGACAGGGACATTGTGCAGTCCGGCTGGACGCGGAAAATATGGCGGACAGCGGACTGCGCTATGATGAGATCTGCGGCATTAAGATCGTTCTGCACGAATACCAGTATTTGGAATCCCAGTGGAGTGTGGTGAATTTTATGCCGGAAAAATACAAAAGTGCAGAGAGCGGGACGGTTGGATATACACTGAGGAAAGAGCAAAATGGAGAATGGGGCGGGACGGAGCAAGATGCTCCGGCGGAAGTCAATCTGATTGTGACACCTGTGTCAGAAAGAAGCCGCTGCGTTTCGTATGTGGCTGCGGAGGAAGAACAAAAAGCTTTTCGGCAGGAGGAGCAGGAAAGCGCCGGCGAGGAAAAAGACGAGGAGGAAAGGCAGCAGGAAAATACCGGCGAGGAAAAAGACACGGAAGAGAGGCCGCAGGTCATAGTAATAACCGAGGATGCAGTGATAACCGAGGATACAGTTATCGCCGAAGAGCCGTCTGTCATCGAAAATTCGAAGGGAAACACACCGGGGGATGAGGACTCCATGCAGGGGATGCTGGAAAGGGAGATACGGAGGGAACAGACGCTGGAAGAAGAGGTCATGGAGGGGATAAAAGGAGCTGAAAACAGGGAAGAAGAAAGCGCAGTGCAGATATTGCAGGAGGAACTGCCGCCTGATAAGTGGGAACAACTGAGAAGGGCTTATCCGATCGTGCACCCCATCAGGGAGGATGAGGAATATTTAAAGATCAGCCCCAAAGATTTTGTGATCTTTACCGAAAAATATCAGGAGTTGGTACATAACAGCTTTCTGCTGCACGGTTACTATAACTATAAACATTTGATTTTAGGAAAAAAGGTAAAGGAGGGCAGGACAGTCTACTATCTGGGCGTGCCGGGAACTTTTCATGACAGGGAAAAATCAGTGGCGGTAATGTTCGGGTTTGAAGCTTTTGACGGAAAGAGAGAACCGGCGGAGAAAGGAGATTTCGGGTATTATCTGAGGAGAGTGGAGATATAAAAAAGTGAAAATTCGGGGGTAAAATAACTGTACCGGGCAGCCTGCTGTCCGGTACTTTTGCAGCCAGCTCCGCCAGGCTTCCTCACGTCACATGAAAGGTTCCGCTTAGTGCTGCTTTGTTCCCAACCTGACACGGTTCGCGGATTTCCATTGCGTAAGACCCAGACTTCATCACCGCTTGCGAAAGGCAGCTACAACAGGCTGCCCGATACAGTTATGTTCTTTAGTATAGGGAGTTTCCCGCAAAAAGTCAAGGGAGCATACAGTCATTTTTTTGCATGAAGTTTATTGCGTATCCGCAAATCCTTAAAAAATTGTTTTAAGACAGCGCTGCATTCTTCCTCAAGGACGCCTCTTTCCACTTGAACCTGATGATTAAACTCAGGCATTTCCAGAAGATTCAGGATGGAGCCCGCACAGCCCGCTTTGGGGTTCATGCATCCTATGACAACTTTGGGGATCCGAGCCTGCACGATGGCGCCGGAGCACATCTGGCAGGGTTCTAAGGTCACATAGAGGGTGCACTCTTCCAACCGCCAGTCGCCGGTTACTTTGCTGGCGCGCCTGATGGCTGTAAGTTCTGCGTGAGAGAGCGTGTTTTTATCAGTGTTTCTTCGGTTGTACCCTCTGGCGATAATCTTGTCCTGACAGACAATGACGCAGCCGATGGGCACCTCTCCTAAAAGAAGCGCTTTTTTTGCCTGTTTCAGCGCGGCGCGCATATATTTTTCGTGAAGTTTACTCAAAGATTCTGCTTCCATAGCTGACTGCTCCTAAGGATCGTATATAGGGATATCTTCTAAACGGTTGTTTTCTCTGTTTAAGGCAGAGCGTCAAACACCGGCGTATAAATTTGTGAAAACATATCGTCATAAATATTATTCAAAAGAAGGTTTGCGGTAAGCAGGGAGCGCTGCATAAGTTCGTCAGATATCAGCTTTTCTTTATGCGCCTGCGCCAGTTCGTCCATGTCAAGTATCTTGAAAGACTTATCAGGATAAACAAGAATATCAAGCAGAAGATCGGTTGTAACAAGAGAAGATTTGTCGTCGTTCCATTCGTAGGAGACAATATCGCAGTACCAGCAGATCAAGAAGTTGTCTTCCGTGTAAAATCTGCTGACTTTCAGATTTTTGTGCAGGTAGTAGCAGGAGTCGCCGTGATGCAGTATCTTCTTGGGTCTCAGAGTGTTCCATTTGGTCAGGATGTGGTCGTCTGTAATTTCCAGAATGACGTCGTCTTTCAATAAAATGCATTCGTTCGGAATCAGGCGTTTGCGGTAAAGAGCTGGAGTTGTCATGAAAATCTCCTTCTTCAGGGCCGTGCAGATGCGGCGGGGATGCAGCTGCTGTTAACAGGGACAAAATAGTCTGAAAATATCGGAAAAAGTTCTTAAATAGAATACTACGACGCAAATGGAGGAAAGTCAACGGAATTTTTGATTATTTTTTACAAATTTTTCGGCTTTTCAAAGGGAGAAATAGACAGATTGTCAAAAGAAACGGAATATAAGGAAGATGCATATTTTTTTGCGTTATCAATAGACATATTTACCCAAAAGGAGTATAATTCTATTGTATGTGCTAGAAATGATACGGAGGGCGAGAAAGTGAAATATCACAGGAACGTATATCGTTGCCTTGTCTTGATCACACAGTTCGGGATTTCCATGTTGACGCCGATTTTTCTTTGCTCGTTTTTGGGTATTTATCTGGACAGGAAACTCGGTACGCAGTTCTTTATGATACTGCTGTTTTTTATGGGATCAGCGGCCGGCTTCAGGAATATCTGGCGCATGGCGAAGACCATCTATGAAGAAAAGAGCGAAAGAGACAAGTATGAAGAGAAAAATAAATGAAACTCTTGCCGAACTTCTGGCCGGCATTTTTCTCTGGGGGCTTTTCTGGCAGGCGGCCGGCGTCTGGTTTGTGGCGGAGAAAGCCGCTTGCAGTCTGGGGCTTTGGTCAGGAGTTCTGGCGTCGGGAATCTGTGCGTGGCACATGTATAAAAGCCTGGATAAGGCGTTGGATTTTTCGGAAAAAGACGCACAGAAATATGTGGTAAGCCGCAGTATGATGCGCTACGGACTCATCTCGATCGTTCTGTTAGTGATGGCGGTTACGGAGGTGGGAAATCCACTTTGTTGTTTTCTGGGGATAATGGGGTTAAAAGCAGCGGCTTATTTGCAACCCTTTATGCATAAAATAATGGAAAAAAGAAGGAGGTGAAAGTATGGGACAGGGTATTTTACTATCCGGCGCAGATGACATCGATTTTATGATACACGGCGTGTTCTCCTATGAACTGTTCGGGCAGACATTATGGATCACAACTTCCCATGTGTGTATCGCGGTCGTCTTTGCCGCTCTTTTGCTGTTTATCTTTGCAGCAAACCGGGCGATCCGTAAGGCATCGGAAGTGCCGACCGGCTTTCAGAATGTGGTCGAGCTGATCGTGGAAAAACTGGACGGTATAATCGACAACACCATGGGCGCAAGCGCGCCGGCGTTCCGCAACTATATCGGCACGATCTTTATTTTCATTCTGGTTTCGAACATTTCCGGGCTGTTTGGTTTAAGACCCCCTACGGCGGATTACGGGACGACGCTGGCTCTCGGGCTGATGACCTTTACGCTCATCACGTTCAATAAGTTCAAACATAAAGGGCCGAAAGGTGTGCTCAAAGGACTTTGCGATCCGTGGCCGTTCTGGGCGCCGATCAATATTATCGGCGATGTAGCGGTACCGATTTCTTTGTCGCTTCGTCTGTTTGCCAATGTGTTGTCCGGCGTGGTTATTATGGCGCTTATCTACGGACTGCTCGGGAAGTTTGCACTGATATGGCCAGGGGCGCTGCACGTGTATTTCGATATCTTTTCCGGATGCATCCAGACGTATGTATTCTGTATGCTTACAATGACATATATCTCGGATGCCTGCAGCACGGATTAAATAGTGATCGGTTATTATTAAAATAATATTATATTTATAAAAGGAGGAACTACAGATGGAATTTAACAATTACTTTATTTTAGGCTGTTCAGCAATCGGTGCAGGCCTTGCGGTTATCGCAGGTATCGGCCCTGGTATCGGTCAGGGTATCGCAGCGGGACACGCGGCAGCAGCAGTGGGAAGAAATCCCGGTGCAAAATCCGACATTACGTCCACAATGCTTTTAGGACAGGCAGTGGCGGAGACAACGGGTCTTTACGGTCTGGTAGTTGCACTGCTGTTACTGTTTGTAAAACCTCTTGTTGTAAAATAAGGCTCAGAAATTATTTGAGAAAATGTTAAAACCTTTAAAATTTTAAACCTTTAAAGGATTTAAATTTAGAGAAAGGAGGTTTTACGGGTTGAACGCATTACTGAATGCTAATTCCCTGCTGTTAAGCGGCGAAGGGTTCACTTACCTGTTCGATCTGACAGGACAGCTTTTACAGGATGCCGCTTTGATGATCATCGCGGTTATTGCCCTGTTTTTGGTTGCGTCCCATTTTCTGTTTAATCCCGTCAGGGATATGTTGAAAAAGAGACAGGAGAAGATCAAAGGGGAACTGGATGACGCGAAAGCGAGCATGGAATCCGCGGACGCATTGAAAGCGGAGTACGAAGATAAGCTGAAAAATATTGATAAAGAAGCGGAAGAGATTCTGTCACAGGCCAGAAAGAAAGCGCTGGACAATGAAAACAGAATTATTGCGGAAGCGAAGAATGAAGCAGCTGCCATCATAAAGCAGGCAAAGAGCGAAGCAGAGTTAGAGAAGCGCAAAGCTGCGGATGATGTGAAAAAAGAAATGATCTCCATTGCGGCGATGATGGCCGGAAGTGTCACAAAAGGTGCGGTGGATGTCACCATTCAGGACAGTCTCGTGGAAGAAACTTTGAAAGAAATAGGTGAAAGCACATGGCTAAGTTAATTTCAAAAACCTATGGAGAAGCGATTTTCGAGCTGGCTGTCTCTGAAAACAGAGTGGATGCGCTGTCGGAAGAAATTCAGACCGTGCTGAAGGCTTTGGAGGAAAATCCTGAATTTTCGGAGATCATGAAGCATCCGAAGATTATCAAGGAAGAAAAACTCCGGATCGTAGAAAATGTTTTTAAGGGAAGAGTATCCGATGAACTGACAGGGTTTATACGGCTGATCGTGGAGAAAGACCGCTACGGCCAGTTTGGGGAGATCATGCAGTATTTCCTTGACGAGGTAAAATCCTTAAAGGGCATCGGTGTAGCCTATGTGAGTTCTGCTTTGCCTCTGCGGGAGGAGCAGAAAAAACAGGTTGAAGCAAAACTGCTTGAGACCACTTCTTACCGGGAGATGGAGATGCACTATCAGGTGGACGATACACTGATCGGCGGCATGGTCCTCCGGATCGGCGACAGAGTGGCAGACAGCAGCATTCGGACAAAGTTGTCTCATTTGGAGCAGCAGCTTTTGAAAATACAGCTTCAAAATTAGCTTCAAAAATATAAAGAAAGGTGCGTATGATTCATGAATTTAAGACCAGAAGAGATAAGCTCGGTCATCAAGGATCAGATTAAGAGATATGCGGCCCAGCTCGAGGTATCCGAAGTGGGAACCGTGATACAGGTTGCAGACGGAATCGCGCGTATTCATGGCTTGGAAAACGCAATGCAGGGAGAACTTTTAGAGTTCCCCGGCGAAGTGTACGGCATGGTGATGAATCTGGAGGAAGATAATGTGGGTGCGGTGCTACTTGGCAGCACTCAGAATATCAAAGAGGGCGATACCGTAAAGACCACCGGCAGAGTTGTGGAAGTGCCGGTTGGAGACTGTATGCTGGGACGTGTTGTGAATGCTCTTGGTCAGCCTGTTGATGAAAAAGGACCTATCCGGACAGATAAATACCGTCAGATCGAGAGAGTGGCATCCGGTGTTATCACGAGAAAATCCGTTGATACGCCGCTGCAGACCGGTATCAAGGCTATCGACTCCATGGTACCCATCGGACGGGGACAGCGTGAGCTGATCATCGGTGACCGTCAGACAGGTAAGACGGCGCTTGCAGTAGATACGATCATCAATCAGAAGGGGCAGGGCGTAAAATGTATTTACGTTGCCATCGGCCAGAAGGCTTCCACGGTGGCTTCCATTGTGAAGACATTGGAAGAGTACGGCGCTATGGCTTATACGACGGTTGTGGCGTCCACAGCCAGCGAGCAGGCTCCTTTGCAGTATATCGCACCCTATGCGGGGTGTACCATCGGTGAAGAATGGATGGAGAACGGCGAGGATGTACTTGTCATTTACGACGATCTGAGTAAGCATGCGACGGCTTACCGTACACTCTCCTTGCTGCTGAGACGTCCCCCCGGGCGTGAGGCGTATCCCGGAGACGTGTTCTATCTGCACTCCAGACTGCTTGAGAGGGCGGCTCACATGAGTGATGAGTACGGCGGGGGATCCCTGACGGCTCTTCCGATCATTGAGACTCAGGCCGGCGACGTTTCGGCTTATATCCCGACCAACGTGATCTCCATCACAGACGGGCAGATATATCTGGAGACCGAGATGTTTAACTCCGGTTTCCGGCCGGCAGTTAACGCAGGTCTTTCCGTATCCCGTGTGGGCGGCGCGGCACAGATCAAGGCGATGAAGAAGATCGCTGCGCCTATCCGTGTGGAGCTCGCACAGTACAGAGAGCTGGCGGCATTCTCCCAGTTCGGTTCCGAGTTGGACGCGGATACAAAGGAGAAGTTGGCACAGGGCGAGAGGATCAAGGAAGTGCTCAAACAGCCCCAGTATCAGCCGATGCCGGTACAGTATCAGGTTATCATCATTTATGTGGTGACAAACAAGTATTTGTTGGATGTTCCGGTGGCGGATATCACCAGATTCGAGAAAGAACTGTTTGAGTTTATTGATACAAAATATCCTGAGATTCCGGGAAATATCGCGAAGGAGAAAGTGATCTCCGACGAGACGGAAACAAAGTTAAAAACTGCAATAGAAGAGTTTAAGAAGACCTTTGCATAGAAACGGGGGTGACAGTTATGGCCTCTATGAGGGACATAAAAAGACGTAAGGGAAGTATCCAGAGTACGCAGCAGATCACCAAAGCCATGAAACTGGTTTCTACCGTGAAACTGCAGAGGGCGAAACAGCGGGCGGAGCAGTCAAAGACCTATTTTGACTGTATGTATGAGACTGTAAACAGTGTTTTGAAGAAGACGAGCGGAATGCAGCACCGTTATCTGCAGCCCGGAAATTCTACGAAAAAGGCAGTGATCGTGATCACTTCCAACAGAGGGCTTGCAGGGGGATATAATTCCAACATCGTAAAGCTGATCACAAGAGGCAATCTGCCGAAAGAGGATCTGGACATTTACAGTATCGGTAAAAAGGGAAGGGATGCCCTGAGCAGAGGCGGTTATCATATCGTCTGGGAGAATTCCGAGATCATTGAGGAGCCGGCCTATGCCGATGCCATGCAGCTTTCCAAAAAGCTTTTGGAAGCGTTTGCGGCAGGTGAGATTGGGGAAATCTATCTCGCTTACACCTACTTCAAAAACACAGTGGTTCATATACCTAAGCTGATGAAGCTTTTGCCTGTGGAGGCGGGGGCGGATGAACCGGCCGAAGGTATGGGAGAAGGGACAAATGAGGAGAAGAAACTTTCGATTCCGATGAACTTTGAGCCCAACGACGAGGAAGCGCTTGACCTTCTGATCCCGAAATATATCACCAGCTTGATCTACGGCGCGCTGGTGGAAGCGGTGGCCAGTGAAAACGGCGCAAGGATGCAGGCGATGGATTCGGCGACGAGCAATGCCGAGGAAATGATCAGTAAGCTGACGTTGCAGTATAACAGAGCCCGTCAGGGTTCCATTACGCAGGAACTAACAGAAATTATTGCCGGTGCGGAAGCGATCTCTTAGAGAACTTCCGCAGGGCAGGATAGAATTTGCGCAAAGAGCAGCGCAGAAATGAGGAAGCAAAGATGGCAGATAAGAATATAGGTAAAATTACCCAGATTATCGGCGCCGTTCTGGACATCAAGTTTACAGAAGGGAAACTTCCCGAAATCAATGAAGCGATCCGGATCCCCTTAAAAGAGGGGGTTCTGGTAGTGGAAGTATCGCAGCACCTCGGGGATGATACGGTAAGATGTATTGCCATGGGTCCCACGGACGGTCTGGTAAGAGGCATGGACGCGGAGGCGACAGGCGCTCCGATCACTGTGCCGGTGGGTGAAAATACGCTGGGGCGTATGTTCAATGTATTGGGCGAACCGATCGACAACAAGCCCGCGCCGGAAGGTGTGGATTATACTCCGATCCATAGGCCCGCGCCTGAATTTTCGGAGCAGTCCACACAGCAGGAGCTGCTTGAGACGGGCATCAAAGTGGTAGACCTTCTGTGCCCTTATCAGAAGGGTGGTAAGATCGGTCTGTTCGGGGGCGCCGGCGTGGGAAAAACGGTGCTGATTCAGGAGCTGATCCGTAATATTGCCACAGAGCACGGCGGATATTCCGTATTTACCGGTGTCGGAGAAAGAACCAGAGAGGGTAATGACCTTTACTATGAGATGAAAGAATCCGGCGTTATCGATAAGACGACGATGGTGTTCGGACAGATGAACGAGCCCCCCGGAGCGAGAATGAGGGTAGGTCTGACCGGCCTTACTATGGCGGAGTATTTCCGTGACAAGGGCGGTAAGGATGTGCTGTTGTTTATCGATAATATTTTCCGTTTTACTCAGGCCGGTTCCGAGGTTTCCGCACTTCTCGGACGTATGCCTTCGGCGGTGGGATATCAGCCCACGCTGCAGACGGAGATGGGCGCTCTTCAGGAGAGGATCACTTCAACGAAGGATGGTTCCATCACATCGGTTCAGGCGGTTTATGTGCCTGCGGATGACTTGACGGACCCGGCTCCGGCGACAACTTTCGCCCATTTGGATGCGACGACGGTACTTTCCCGTTCAATCGTGGAACTTGGTATTTATCCGGCGGTGGATCCCCTTGAGTCCAGTTCCAGAATCCTCGATCCGAGAATTTTGGGCGAGGAGCACTATCAGGTGGCGAGAAGCGTACAGGAAATCTTACAGAGATACAAAGAACTGCAGGATATCATTGCAATTCTCGGTATGGATGAACTTTCCGAGGAGGATAAATTAGTCGTTTCCAGAGCGAGAAGAGTGCAGAGATTTTTATCACAGCCCTTCTATGTGGCGGAACAGTTTACCGGATACGATGGAAAGTATGTGCCTATCAGTGAGACGATCCGCGGCTTTAAGGAGATTTTGGAAGGCAAACACGACGATATTCCGGAGAGTTATTTCCTGAATGCGGGAACCATCGATGATGTGCTGGCCCGTGTGAAATAGGGGGTGGACGTATGGCGGAAAAAAATGATTTTACGCTTAAGATCATAACCCCGGACAGAATGTTCTATGAAGGGCCGGTAAAAATGGTGGAGTTTGATACGGTGGAAGGGGAGGTCGGCATTTTGCCGGGGCATATCCCCATGACGCTGATCATCAGACCGGGCGTCCTTACGATCACGGAAGAAGCAGAGACGAAAACAGCGGCGCTTCATGCCGGCTTTGCTGAGGTTTTGCAGGATCAGGTGACGATCCTTGCAGAGATCATCGAGTGGCCGGGAGAGATCGATGAAAACAGGGCGAAAGAGGCGAAAGAGCGGGCGGAAGGACGCCTGCATGCCGAGGAAGCCGGAACGGATACCGCACGGGCGGAGATTGCACTCAGGCGTGCCCTCACAAGAATAGAAGTTTTGAAATAAGAGGTTTTGGGATAGAATAGAACAAAAAACACCTCTGCTGCATATGGTAAGATAAAGCAGCAGAGGTGTTTTGTTATGCCAAGAGAAAATATTTTGCCTTTCTATATGATTTATCCGCTCCCCCTAACCGGTCAGGAGGAGGCTATGATGCGGGATTTAGAGTATATGCAGCAGCTCTATCCGGCGGATGCAAAAAAGTACCAGAAAAAGATTGCCACAGCTTTGGACGCGATAGACTATGAGGGGAGCATGCTCTATGACGAGTATCCCTGCAGGTGGCAGATGCACCGCCTGTGTCAGAGCGTGGTGGCGGTTTTAAGACGGGAATCGCAGGACAAAAAAGAGGAGATATCGGCGGAAAAGTGGGCCTGGATAGAAGAAATGGTGCAGATTTTGTTGTATTATGAGGTGTATAAAAGACGCCATACAAATAAAAACAGAATAAAACCGGTTGAGCTTTTTGAGAAATACAGGTAGAATATATCATGTCAGCAGAAAATCAGGCGCGAACGCAGTGAGCATTTGATTTTACCTGACATGATAACGAAAGAATCAGAAAGCATTGCAAAATTAAAGCGCGCCGGCTCTGCAAAGCGGAGCCGGGCGAAGGAGCATAGATGAAGAAGTCGGTTTTGAAAGGAATTTTCTTTGGAGCGGTGCTGTTTGCAGCGCTGCTTCTGTTTGAGACAGTGATGAATCTGGGGAATACGGATATGACGGCGGACATGCCCTCCGCATCCTATCCCCTTGTCTATATGAACGTTTCGGGGCAGCAGGTGAACTGCCTGCATGGCTATCGCGATGGGATGGAACTTGCCTATATGAGGGATACGATCACACCCCTCGAAAACGGCAGGGATCTGGGGCTTACCGTTGAAAAATTCGGTTCAGGCATTGCGGCGGTCTCCTATCAGGTGAGGAGCGGTGACGGGAGCCGGCTGATTGAGGAGGCGCAGATCACGGAGTATAATGAGACGGAGAATACTCTGACGGCATATTTTACGCTGAAGGATCTGTTAGAGCAGGACAAGGAGTATAATTTTGTCGCCTGTCTGCGCCTGCAGTCGGGGCAGGATATCTTTTACTATACGAGGATCCTGTTGGGGAAAGAGTATCATGTCTGGGAAAAAGTGGAATTTGTGAAACAGTTCCACGAAAATACCTTTGACAAGGCAGCGGCGGAGAAGCTGGCGTTGTATATGGAGCCAAACAGAGACGGCGACAACAGCACTTTTGCGAAGGTGGATATTCACAGCAGTCTGGATCAGGTCACATGGGGAGATCTGTCAGTGCGAAGGGTATCGGAGCCGGTAGTGGATATCAAGGAGATGATGTCCCAGACGGCGTCTTTTCAGGTGGGCTACGAGGTGGAGATTCCCTGCGAGGGAAGACAGGAAAGATATCTGGTGAGGGAATATTACCGGATTCGTTATACGCCGGATCGTATCTATCTGTTAGATTTTGAGCGGGATATGAAAGGGCTCTTTGACGAGAAAAAGAAAGTTTACAGCGGCAATAAAATTTCTCTCGGGATTCAGGGAAAGGATCAGGTGGAACTGACGGAATGTGACGGCGGAAATATTTTGGCGTTTGCAGCGGGGGACAGGCTGTTTTCCTACAACGTGGCGGACAATAAGCTGGCGCTTTTGTTCGGATTTTATGATGCAGACAACCATGACAGGCGTACGGTTTATGATGAGCACAGGATCAAGGTGTTGAATGTGGATGAGGGCGGCAACGTACTGTTTGTGGTGTACGGTTATATGAACAGGGGACGCCATGAAGGAGAGAACGGTGTTCAGGTGAGCCTCTATAACAGCAGTCAGAATACCGTGGAAGAGATGGGATTTATCCCCTACAGTAAATCACCGGAGCTGTTGAAACAGGATATGGATAAGCTGGCTTTTTTCGGAAACAGCAACTGCTTTTATATGATGGTGGACAGTACGATCTATGAGATCAATTTTTCTACCAGACAGTGCCATCTGGTTGCGGAAAATCTGGAGGGCGATTCGTTCCGGGTGTCGGAAAACGGAAAGATGTTGGCTTGGGTGGAAGGTAACCGGAATGCGGCCAAGTCCATGCAGTTTATGAACCTGATGAGCGGAAAACAGATGACCATAGAGGCTGGTTACGGGGAGTATGTAAAACCTCTCGGTTTTATGGGAGATGATCTGATCTACGGCATTGCCTCCCGAAATGATGTGGCGGCAGACAGCTCAGGCAGGATATTTTTTCCGATGCACAGCATCAGGATACAGGATGAGAAGGGTGATATTCTGAAAGAGTACACGGCTTCTGACATATATGTCATATCCTGCACGGTACAGGATAATCAGATCATGCTGTACCGGGTGCAGAAGGAGATTGATGAGGCCACCGGGGAGCTTGTCTATGTGGAGACGACCAGTGACCAGATCATGTACAGTAAAAAAGAGGATGCGGGCAAAAATCAGATGGAGACGGTGATCGTGGACGTGATGGAGACACTGACGCAGATTGCTGTAAAGAGCACCATCGACACGGATACACTGCAGCTTTTAACGCCGAGGGAAGTGCTGTTTGAAGGAGAAAATAAAATCATGCTTCCGGAAATGCAGGAGACGGTGAAGCGCTATTTTGTTTACACGCTCCGCGGGCTTACGGGGGTCTATACGGAGGAGGCGGAGGCTGTAAATGCCGCTTTTGAGGCGGCGGGTGTTGTGACTGACGACACCAGCAGTTATGTCTGGTACAGGGGAAACCGTGTGATACGAAACCAGATCATGAAGATCACCGGCGGGGAGATGGAAAATGAGACGACCAGTCAGCTGGCGGTATGTCTGAACACTATTCTGGAGTTTGAGGGCGTGAACCGAAGCACCCAGTATATGTTGGACAGCGGCATGACTACCGTGGAGATTCTTCAGGGGAATATTCCCGATATCCGGGTGCTCGATCTGACAGGGTGTGCGTTAGATGCGATTTTATATTATACGAATCAGGATATTCCGGTGCTGGCGACGCTGGAAGATGGGAGCGCATTTTTGATCATAGGTTTTAACGAGCTGAATATTGTTGTTATGGATCCGACGGACGGAACAGTGTATAAAGTCGGGATGAATGACGCGACAGAGATGTTTCTGGAGAGCGGAAACCGGTTCATCACCTATATGAGAGTAGCGGATTAAAAAAATAAGGACGTGCCGCCGGAATATGCCGACGGACAGAAAAACGGATCAATAATAGGTTGACAAATACTTACCTGCATTTTATACTGGAAGGGTAGGCGAATGTCAACCTATTTTGCATGAAATAAGAGGAGGGGCTGAAAGTTATGAAAAAAGTGAATCTGTCAGACGCGGAGTGGAAGCTTATGAACTTGTTGTGGGAGAGTGAACCCAGAACCATCATGCAGCTTACGAACGAATTGAAAACGGAAACCGGCTGGACGAAGCACACGGTGATATCCTTTTTGAAACGGATGCAGGAAAAGGGCGCGGTGCACTACGAGGACGGGGAGAAGGCAAAACTGTATTATCCGGATTTGAAACGGGAGGAGGCGGCGCTGCGGGAGACGGAAGATTTTCTGGAGCGGGTTTTTCAGGGGAGAATGGGTATGATGATAAATACGATGGTGCAGCAGAAAGCGCTCTCAAAAGAGGAACTGGCGGAACTGCATAAGATTCTGGAACAGGCGGAGGGGCAGGATGTTTAACATACTTTTTACGACAACTTTTTTTATTTGTATCGTGCTGCTTCTGCGCTTTCTATGCAAAAAGCATATCAGCGCAAGACTGCAGTATGCGATTTGGCTTTTTGTGGCGGTGAAACTGCTCGTTTTCCCTGTGCCGAATGTGGAAGGTGAATTTTCAGTGCTGGGACTGGTGGAACAGGGGGGACAGGAAGGGACTTCCCGAGAGGAGATATCTGCGGAGGATCCGGTGGGATCGCAGACAGGCGGGATGGCTCAGGAGGAAGCGGACAGCGGGCAGAAGTCGGATGGAACCCTTTGGGCGGCTGAAGGTCAGGGGGCGGGAGGAAGCAACGTTGCCGGCACGGATACGGGCGTGACGCCGCAATATTTGGGAGATGACGGTCGGGGCGTGACGGGGTTGAGGAGCCGGTATCAGATGACAAAACTGCGTCTGCTGCATGGTGTAGAGACGGTGTTGAAAGTGCCTGTCTGGTCCGTAGGGGTGCTGGCGGCAGGAAGTCTGGTATGTGCGCTTTGGATGGCGGCATATTATGTGCGGGTGGGGAGGTACTTGAGGCGCAGGCGCGTGGCAGTGTCCGATTTCCGGACGGAAGAATCCGAAATATTATCGGCGGGGGCGAGAAGACTGTTCAGGATCTACAGTGTGGAAGGGCTGCCGACGCCCTGCCTGTTCGGGAGAAGTATCTATGTTCCGGCAAATGTTGCGGAGAACAGGGAACTTCTGCCCTATGTTCTGCGGCACGAGATGTGCCACTATTTTCACGGCGATCCTGTCTGGAGTGCGGTGAGAATGATCTGTGTCTGCCTGTACTGGTATCATCCGCTTGTGTGGGTTGCGGCCTACCTGTCCGGACAGGACTGCGAGCTGGCCTGTGATGAGGCGGCGGTAAAATCTATGGGCGGACAGGAAAGGCGGCAATATGGGGAGTTATTGCTCAAGTTTGTACCGGTGAAAGCTTTCCCGGCCGACTGCTTATTGATGACGACAGCAATGTCCGGCAATGCAGAGAATCTCAGACAGAGACTGGAGAGGATAACAGGAAAAAGAAAAAACAGAGTGGCTCTTGGCGTGCTGGCGGTGGCAGCAGGGCTTGCCGGAATTTATGCCTGTGTCACTAACGGCTTTATCAGTGTGGATAAGCAGTGGCAGAGCATTCGGATCAGGCGGGAGGAGGGAAGCGTGCCGGTCTTACAGGAAAGTTACAAACTGGATTATCGGCTGAGTAAGGATGCCGCGAGTTACGGACTTTATCTGGAACAGTATGAGTACGGCGAACTTATCGCGGCGGAGATTTTGGACTGTGGGACTCTCCAGCCGGAAGGGAAAGCTTCCCGAAAAGAAAAAACAGGGGAGGTTCTCTATGAAAGAAGGCTGGAATCGGATGAGGAGACAGGAGCTTTTGTGAAATCGGTGAATTCTTACAGTGTGCCGGATCACGCGGTATCGGACGGAGCAGGCTCTTCGTTTAAGGCGTTTACGTTAGATCTGTCAGAGGTGACTGCTTTCGGAAGTTCTTTCAGCGTGGTCGCGGAAGAACGGCTTGAACATCGGTTCCGAATCGGTGACGACATTATTCTGCTGGCGAGTTATTACGGAGACGGCAGGCTTTCTGTGCCTTGGGATCATTTTTTTGAGGCAGACAGGTATATGGAGGAAAACGGAGATATCCTAAAAAGTGACAGTTGTGTCATCCTTGTTCATCTGATTGTTTCCGACAAGGATTCGAAAGAACTGAGGGGACAGATCGATGAGATTGTGAGAAAGAAAGCAGAGGGGAATGCGGCAGAGGAAGATTTGAGGAGCGAAATGACAGAGACGGAGGCAGAAGACGGCGGAGGCTACAGCAATGAGGAACTGCAGGAAATGGCGAAAAATTATTTTCGCGATAAATATGGTTTTATGCCTGCCAATGCGGAGATCGACAGGGAAAAGGGGAATGAAGTGCGTATCTGGCTGTGGGACAACAAAGATACATTTTTGAGCGGGACGGGTGAGATCGTCGTCAACGACCGCACGGAGGACTGGTATACTGTGGACAGGCTGACAGGAAAAGGGAAAAATGTCCTCTCGGAAGAGATCGATCTGACTCAGGCGGCGTCTTTGACAAGGCCGTGGAACGGAAATATGGAAGAGATGACAGTGGAAGACGTCAGGGAGGAGGAACTGTTTTTTGCATTGCCGGCAAAGCCGGAAGCAGGCACGGGGGACATGCTGTGTCTGTTTGATGAGATTGAACATTACAAACTGTATCTGCTTGGCGAGACCGAACATTACAGACTGTACGGGACGGGAGATTATCAGTCCATGCTGCTGGAAGATCAGGATTCTATGACGGAAATCTCGGTGCCTTTTATTACGGACGGCATAACGCTGCTGGCGCCGGATATACAGGAGGCGGATTATGACGGGGACGGTACGGCAGAATTGGCGGTGAGGCTTTTGCGGGGCAAGGGTACAGGCGTTTGGCAGGAACAGCTTTGGATGATCGATAAAGAGGAAGGGCGGATAAAAGCCTGTGAATATTCCAGCGGCGTGTATGCGGAGGAACTGCTGCGGAGACTTTCCTTTGCAGAGAGTGAAAGCGGAAAGGTTATTACGCTGGGCGGACGGCAGATATCACCTGAGCTGCGGCAGGAACAGGATGTCTCCTATGAGAAAACGAGAATCAATACATCAATCGTATCTTTTGCATTTGCGGATGGGACGATAAAACTCAGGACGCTGATATCCTGCGGCAGCAGAGAGGGGAGTGTGATGCCTGCCTATGGGGACAGTTGTCTGGAAGCGGAAATACTGTACGATGGAAACCGATTTTTTATCAGGGATGTGGTATCGGCGGATCTGAAAGATGTGGAAAGGATCGCGGAAGAAGCAGTGCGGGATTATTATGCGCCCCGCGGCATAGAGATCATTGATTACAATGCGGGAAAATGGCGTCTGGAGGAAGGGAAGGAAAATATGGAGATGACGCTGACCGTTTTAGAAAAGGGGGATGATTCCTACGACTTTGCGACGGTGCCGTTTGTGCGGGAGGAAACGGGACAGTGGGCTGTTGCAGGGGAGATATGGCTCGAGAAGTAACGGAGGAAAAAAGGAAATAATAGAAAAACAGAGTGACAATTCCGGAATGGTAGGGTAAACTAAAAGGGAATAAAGATGATATCGTGTAAAAATTGAAAGATTCGGAGGGCTGTGCATGAAATCAAAAGTTTATTTTACCAGAACGATCACACCGGAAAAAGTTCTTGAGATGTACGAAATGCTGGGGAAACCTTTAATCGGAAAGGTGGCGGCAAAAGTTCATTCCGGGGAGGACGGGAACCAGAACTTTCTGCATCCGGAATTTTGGAAACCGGTGATTGAAAAGGCCGGCGCAACAGTGGTGGAGTGCAATACCGCTTATGACGGCGCTAGAAATACAACGGAGAAACATCGCCAGCTGATGAAAAAGCATGGCTGGTCGGGATGCTTTGATGTAGATATTTTAGATGCGGAGGGGCCGGATCTGACGTTGGAGATCCCGGACGGAAAGGCGATCAAAGAAAACCGCATTGGAAAGAATACCGCGAACTACGATTCTATGCTTGTACTGTCACATTTTAAAGGACACCCGATGGGAGGATACGGCGGAGCGCTAAAGCAGCTTTCTATCGGCTGCGCGTCCACGGCGGGCAAATGTCTGATCCATTCGGCCGGAGAATCTGACACACAGGAGGGTTTCTGGGATCACGTGGCGCCGCAGGATACGTTCTGCGATGCAATGGCTGATGCGGCGGGATCGGTTGTAGATTATTTCAAAGGCAACATCGCTTATATCAATATCATGTGCAATCTTTCTGTGGACTGCGATTGCTGTGCGGTGGCGGAAGATCCCTGTATGAAGGATATCGGCATCCTGTCTTCCCTCGATCCGGTAGCGCTCGATCAGGCGTGTGTTGACCTGATCTATGCTTCCGATGACCCGGGAAAAGCGCATTTTCTGGAGAGGTTGGAGTCCAGAAACGGCGTGCGTACGATCGAGACGGCTGCTGAACTGGGATATGGCAGCAGAGAGTATGAACTGGTGGAAATAAAATAAAATGTTTTGATGAAAGCTGCTGTCGCTTTAACGAATAAAGATTCGTGAAGCGACAGCATTTTTGATGTTCTTAGTTTTTAGTAAATTTCAAAAAGATTCTTTTCCTTCATACGCGTTTTAAAACATTTAAGAAAGCCATGTCAGAACAGCGTGGTACGTTATTCACATATCTCGCTTCCCGCAATAAAGAAGTTTTCAAATTTATATCGGCTGTATGAGGCATTGAAAGTAAATACAGAGAAGGATAGGGTTATGATAATTATACATATAACCACAGGAATATTTAGTGAGTGCTATATATGTAAATAAAAATAGTTCTTATCTTGACTATTGAAAAAATTTCCATGTCTGATATCATGATAGAAAGAGGGGATTTTGTCAGAAAATTTTACACATTACGGGGGGAGAAGAGATGGCAAAGAGACAAAAGCGGCAGGCGAGGGTATGGAGTTTTTTGCTGGTATTGTTGCTGGTGCTGCAGGACGGCGCGGCGGTGACAGCCCGGGCAGAGACAGGATACACTTCCGGGGTGCAGACCATGCAGACAGGCAAGGACAGAGAAGAGGAAAAGGCGGAGGCCGCAGAGGAGGATGAGAAGGATGCCTCGGACAGCGGAAAGACAGAGGATACCAAGACGGAAGATACGGAAGAGACAGACAAAGAAGAGACGGATCCGGAAGAGACAGACCCGGAAAAAGACCCGGAGACCGGAAAAGAGGAAGAGAAGGAAGAGGGACCTGAGAAGGATCCGGAAGAGGAGGAGACGGAGGAGGTCTCCGGCAATGACGCTTC
>ERZ777011.957-NODE-957-length-37062-cov-6.824979_pt1 | contig 37062 bp, 34 predicted proteins | sample MGYA00374964_ERZ777011 | MGnify/ENA primary metagenome ERZ777011 (study PRJEB29310, sample SAMD00008975) | mouse gut metagenome | study: EMG produced TPA metagenomics assembly of the Metagenome analysis of fecal microbiota from mouse which was promoted...
AATCTTTTTACGCGAGCAGATAAGTTATATCTATCAGGTACACTTGTGTATAAATAGAAATGTTAAACTTTTTTTGATTATATTATTAGAAACAATTTAATTTATGATACAATTAAGTTGGTGATACTTATGTATGCAAATGTCTTAATACAATATGGTGTAAAATCTTTAGATCACACATTTACTTATCGTATACCTAATAATTTAGTTGGGGTAGTTTCTGTTGGTGTTAAGGTTCATGTCCCTTTTGGAAAACAAAATATTAATGGATTTGTTGTAAGTATAAATGATTCTAAACCTGAATCAGAAGTAAAAGAAATAATAGATGTTGTTACAAAAGAATTAAAATTAAATGATGAAATGTTAGAATTAGGAAAGTACATTAAAGAAATTACTTTATGTAGCTTGATAAGTGCCTATCAAACAATGCTTCCAACTAGTATGAAAGTATCTAATTCTAAAGAAGATTATAATAAATATGAAGTTACTATATCTATTTGTGCAAGTGATGATGAAGTAGATAACTTTATTAATGCTAATTTAAAAAAAGCAAAAAAACAAGTGGAATTATTAGAATTAATTAGAGAAAACCCGCAAATAAAAAAAGATATTAATGGTTCGAGTTTAAAAAAATTACTTGAAATTGGTTTAGTAAAAGAAATTAAAACGCCTATTTATCGTATAAATTATGAATCAGTTATAGATGATGCATATATTCTTAATGATGAGCAAGAATATGCTTTTACAGAAATTGCGAAGCTCCTTTCAAAGCCCGAGACTATATTACTTCATGGAATTACAGGTTCAGGTAAAACAGAAGTGTATATGCATTTAATAGGCGAAGTTATTAATTTAGGAAAAAGAGCGATTATGTTAGTTCCTGAAATTTCCTTAACAACTCAAATTGTAGAAAGGTTTTATCATCGCTTTGGTTCAGATGTTGCTATTTTTCATTCAAGCTTGTCAGATGGAGAAAAATATGATGAGTATAAAAAAATTATGAATGGAGAAGTACATGTTGTAGTTGGCACTCGTTCAGCAATATTTACCCCAATTAAGGATTTAGGGATAATTATTATTGATGAAGAACATTCACAAAACTATAAACAAGACAATAATCCAAGATATCACGCACTGGATATTGCGAAATGGCGAAGTAAGTATAATTCTTGCCCTTTAGTCCTTGGTAGTGCAACTCCTTCATTTGAAACAATGGCAAGAGCAAAGAAGGGTGTCTATAAATATATTTCATTAAATAGAAGAGTAGGAACTTCTGTATTACCAAGTATAAGTATTGTAGATATGACAAAAGAAGCAAAGAAACGCAATATGATTTTAAGTGAAGAACTACAAATTTCTTTAATGAAGTGTTTAGAAAATCATGAACAAGCTCTCATTCTTATCAATAGAAGAGGATATTCAAATATTATGACTTGTTTAAGTTGTGGATATACTTATAAATGTCCATATTGTGATATATCTTTAACTTATCATAAATCAAAAAATCATTTAAGATGTCATTATTGTGGTTATACAGTTATTAAAGATGAAATTTGCCCAAATTGTCATGAAAAATCGCTTGATAACTATGGACTGGGAACGGAGAAGGTTGAAGAGTTTGTAAGGAGCCTTTATCCTTCTTACAATATAGTTAGAATGGATACAGATACTACTTCTAAAAAAGGCGCTCATGCTAGAATTATAAAAGAATTTGAGAATCATAAGTATGATATTATTATTGGTACCCAAATGATAGCTAAGGGACTTGATTTTCCTAATGTAACTTTAGTTGGAGTTATAAATGCTGATGAGTCTTTAAATATTCCTGATTTTAGGAGTGGTGAAAACACTTTTAATTTATTAACGCAAGTTGCTGGTCGAGCTGGAAGAAGTAATATTCCAGGAAAAGTTATAATTCAAACATATAATCCAGATAATAAAACACTTAATTTTGTAAAAAATAATGATTATTTAGGAAATTATACTTATGAAATGAATGTTAGACACATGCTATCATATCCTCCTTATTGCTATTTAATATTATTGAGGGTAAGTAGTAAAGACTATAATTTATTGGGCAATGAGGCAAATAAGATCGTTAGTTATTTAAGAAAAAATTTAAGCAGTGAAAGTGTTGTTTTAGGACCAACAACTGCTTCACCTTTTAAAATCAACAATGTGTTTAGATTTCAAATTATTATAAAATATAAGTTTGATAATAATATTTCACCTTCCTTAGCTTTTATTGATGAAACGTATGCCTTAAATAAGGATATTTTTGTCGATATTGATGTGAATCCTATAAGAATATAAGTCTGGTATCATAAATTTGCATAATTTGAAAAAATTTAGTATAATAAGCCTCACTTGAAGGGGAAAAAGTGTATGGAAAAGAGTTTTAGTGGTTTAAAAAATGATGAGACTAGCAAAAAGAAATTACTATTTTTTGTTCAAAATACGGGAGATTTTGCCAATTTAGAGGATAAAAGGGAACTAAGTATTATTGAAGCAGTAAAAAATAGTGTTTCAGAAGATGCTGAGCCAGCAAAAAATGATGAAGAAATTTTAAAAGAATTAGGAGATTTTATTTCAAAGTCTACTGGTGAAGATGATGAATTTGAAGAGTTAGAAGAACTAGAAGATCTTCCGTCGATGGAATTTGAAGAACTTCCAGAGTTAGAGGATTTGGAAGAACTAGGGGATGTAGATGCAACTTTTTTTGATGAAATTTTTTCTGAAAAAAAGGGCTCTATTAAAACGGATGTAAATAATTCTTTTTCTAGCAATTTACACGAAATTAATAATTCTACTGAGGAGTTAAAAAATCAAGAAATTTTAAAGGCCTCGACAGAGTTAGAGGATTTGGAATTATTATTTTTGGATGAATTTTTAAATGATAGTTTTAGATTAGATTTTCAATCTAATGATTTAGATAAAACTAAAACTTCCAAAAAAGTCGAAAAAAAAGAGAAGAAAAAGAATATTTGCAAAAAAAGACAAAAAAAGGTTATTCCTAAAAGAGCAAAACGAGTAAAAAAATCTCGCCCAGCTAAAAAGAAAAAAAGTAAAGTTGTCTTAATATCTGCTATTTCTCTTGCTGTAGCAGTTACAGCACTTGCAAGTAAATATGGATATAATAAATATCAAGAAAAAAATAAAGTAAGTATTGTTTATGATGTAGGAGATAATAAAGAAGATGTTTTAGAGGATAATTTTAATTCTGTTATAGAATCTAATCTATCTATTGGAGATAAATTAAAACTAGAATTAGAGGAATACTTGAAAATATTATATCGTTATGATTTGTCAATTGAAACATATGAACTTATTTTAAGTAATATAAAAAAATATGACTTTTCAAATAACGATTCAGTCAATATTCAAACTTTAACTGTTATTTTCGATGGTAATAAAAACGCTCCTTTAATAGCTGATCAATTATATAATTATAAAAATAATATTACTAAATCAAGTAATAAAAAGTTTCAATTACTTTCTAATGTTTTATCTTTTAGTGATAGTGCTATAATAAATTTACTTGAGGGTAAAGATTTAAATACTATATTGAAGTTAGTATTTGATATTGATGATAATATTGATTTAACCACGACACAGATTAGTGCTGATGATGGTAAAAATACATCAGTTTTCTTAGATAAACTAAAGGAGATATCTTTTGGAAATATTACACAAACATGTGAAGTTGAAAATAATATTTTTGCTCAATATATAAAAATATATGAAAATAAAATTGGTTGTTATTTATATTTCGATAAAGATACGAAAAAAGGTGTTAATGAAAAAGTATATAAAGAAGAACTCGATGTATATTTAATGCAAAGAGAGAATAGTTTAGATTACAACAAACTTGAGGATAGAGAGTTACTTTATTTATATGTTAATGCTCTTTTAGATTCAAATAATTTGAATAACAATGATATGTCTGATTTAATTATGAATGGAACATTAAGTAAGTTTGGTGTTTATGATATATATGATTTAATGAAATATTTGAGTGGAAACGGAATTGATCATAAAAAGTCGGTTTATTTATACAGTCTTATAATGTATGGTGATGAGGCGTTACCTTTATTGCAGGAAGTAAATATGTGTCTTAAAAGAGATTTAGATGAGGGATTAATAAGTCAAGAAGAGTATGATTCATTTATGAATCAATTATCATTAGGCATTGAACTTTATGCACCAAATATGAAAGACGAATTTGAAGAAGCTAATAAGAAGAATGAGTCAATGAAAGAATTAAGATTGGATTTTTTTGGCACAAATTCAATATAGTACTCGACAAATTCAATAATAAGTATTATAATGAATCTATACAAGTGATGACGGGCTTGGAAACCTAGAGCTATATAAAGAATACTAGAGAACAAAGTATGGTGGAACAGCGAAAAAATAATGTCGCCCATACACTTTGTTCTTTTTTTGTTAGAGAAAGGGGCTTTTATGAGAGTATTTGTAGCATGTTCAGGGGACGAAAATGTTTTAATTAAATATCGCAATTTAGCTAGTGATGTTGCAACTTCTTTAGTAAGGTGTAATCATAAACTTATATTTGGCGGGTCAAGTACCGGGTGTTCAGGTAAGTGCTATATGACCTATCGTTATGAAGCGGGGAAAATTAAAGCTATAATTGATGTTCATGATACAAAGTATTTAGAGGATATAGAAGTTGATGCTTATGAAGTGATGCCTTCGAGTTTTGAGAAAAACAAAATGATATATCAAGCATCCGATATGATTTTGATATTACCAGGTGGGCTTGGTGAAATAAATTTACTATTTAGTTTGCTAGAAGAGAGCAAAAAAAGAAATGAGAAGAAACCTATTATATTATTTAATTATGATAATTATTATACACCTTTACTAAGGTTTTTAGAAAGTGCTCATAATGTGGAATTTTTAAGTAAGGATGATATACAATTATTTAGTATAGTTAATGATATAAAAAGTTTAGAAAGATATCTAAAAGTTAAAGATGAAGAATGGGAGAGATAAGTATGAAACATAATATGGAAGATTTAGTTAATTATTGTAAACAATATGGATATATATTTCAAGGGAGTGAAATATATGGAGGACTTGCTAATACTTGGGATTATGGTCCATTAGGTGCAAGGCTTAAAAATACAGTTAAGGACTGTTGGAGAAAAAGATTTATTCAGGAAAGACGCAATGCGTACGAAGTAGATGCAGATATTTTAATGCATCCACGTGTATGGGAAGCAAGCGGTCATGTTCAAAGTTTTTCAGATCCTTTAGCTGATTGTAAGGAGTGTAAGACAAGACATCGTGTTGATAATTTAATAAATGACTTTACGAACTCCAGTAAGGGAGATGCGATGAGTCAAGATGAAATGATGGAATTTATTAAAGAAAATAAAGTTCCTTGTCCTAAATGTGGTAAATCCAATTTTACGGATATAAGACAATTTAATTTGATGTTTCAAACGCAAAGAGGAGTTACTAATGATTCTAAGAATATTGTCTATTTAAGACCAGAAAATGCGCAAGGTGAATATGTTAACTTCTTAAATGTTCAAAGAACAATGCGTGCGAAACTTCCATTCTCAATTGGTCAAATAGGTAAGGCATTTAGAAATGAAATTACTCCAGGAAATTTTACCTTTAGAACAATTGAATTTGAACAAATGGAATATCAAACATTCTGTAAGGAAGGGTCCGATTCAGAACTTTATCAATATTTTAAAGAATATGGTAAGAAGTTTTTTATGGATTTAGGTTTACCGGAAGAAAAATTAAGATATCATGATCATGAAAAGTTAGCACATTATGCTAAAGAAGCTTGTGATATTGAATATCAATTTAATTTTGGTTGGGGAGAAATAAATGGTACACATAATCGTACTAATTTTGATTTATCACGTCATCAAGAGTTTTCAGGAACGCCGCAAACTTATTTAGATCCTGAAACCAATGAAAAATATATTCCTTATATTATTGAGTCAACCTATGGTCTTGATAGAACTGTTTTAGCAATTCTTGATGAAGCTTACAGAGTGGAAGAGTTAGAAGGAGGAGACACTCGTGAGGTCTTAAAATTAAATCCTGCTCTTGCACCATTCAAAGTTAATGTCTTACCTCTAATAAAGAAGAATCACTCAGAAAAAGCTTTAGAAATATATGAAGAATTAAGTAAGTATTTTATGGTAAGTTATGATGAAACGGCTAATATTGGTAAAAGATATAGAAGAGCAGATGCAATTGGTACACCTTGGTGTTTAACTGTTGATGATGAAACTTTAAGTAATGGTACAGTTACTTTAAGAGATAGGGATACAATGGCACAAATTACATTACCTATTGATGAAGTAAAGAATTATGTTCAAGAAAGAATAGTCTTTTAAATTTGACTATTCTTTTTTTTCGTGTTATGGTAATGTAAGTCAAAAGAGGGGGAGAAAAATGTGACTTATTTAGTTATTTGTTTAATTAGTCTTATTTCAATGATTATTAATAATGTTCGTTATGAAAAATATAAAAAAGAGAAAAATTATAAGAATAAAGAGGGAGTTAGTGAAATTATTTCTTGTTTAAAAGAGAATCCGTTCTTAACTCTATCATTGATTATATTAGGTACTTCAGTTCCAATAATTCATTTAAGTCCTATAATGGCAATGGGAGGTGGAGATAAGTACTTTGCTGATAGATTGGAAAAAGCTATTAAAGAGGGTAACGTATACTATGATAATAACGAAACCATTGATGTTGAAAATTATTCTGACGCCAAAGAAGAAGTATTAATTGGAGAAGTTGTTGAAAACGAAAAAATTAATTCAAGTGAGATAGAAGAATTATTTTCCGAATATATGTTTTTATTATTATCTTTGTCTTTAAATTTAGATTTAAGTGGTGATATAAAAACTGATTTTGCAGATATGATGAGTGAAGATGATAGTGTTATTGATGTATCGTATCAAGAAATTAAAGATGATGAAAAAAAAGGACCACAATTATAAGAATAGAAATCTATTCTTTTTTTCTTTAAATATCCTAAAAGAACCATATTAAGTATAAAAAGTGTTTACTCGAAAGCTTAAAATGTGTTATTATAATAATATAGTAAATATATGGAGGTGTTTCTTATGGCATTTAATGCACTTAAAGATGCTTTATTTCCAAAAGATAATAATGGTGATGTGATTGATACAGAAAATGAATCATATGATACAAGTGATTTAAACGGAGCAAAGACTGGCGGAGGAGCAAAAATGGTTTTAGTTGAACCTCGTGCTTACTCTGAATCTCAACAAATTGCGGACCATTTAAAAAGAAGAAATTCCGTTGTTGTTAATTTAAAAAGAGTTACAAACGATCAAGCAAGGAGAATTATTGATTTTCTAAGTGGTACTTTATATGCAATTGGGGGAGAATTACAAAGATTAGGTAATGGTATTTACTTATGTACGCCAAAAAATGTTAATGTTGAGGGTAGAATAAGTGATGAAGAAAGTGAAAAGAAAGCTAAATCGAAGATAGAAGACGAAATGGATTTTTAGTTCACTTAAATTAGGTGATGCATGTGAGAAAGTTTGATAGGAGTATAAATGGTTACAATGTAGCGCAAGTTAATGCTTTTGTAGATGATGTTGTTGACAAAGTTGATGATATGATTACGAAAATGAAGCAAAAAGATTTGGAAATCGAAAGACTTACAAATGAACTTGAACATTATAAAAAGATGGATGCTACAATTAACCGAGCAGTTGTTATTGCAGAAGAGGCGGCGAGTAAATATAAGACATCTTCTTTAAATGAGAGTGATGCTATTGTCACAGAAGCTAAAAAGAATGCAAATAGAATAATAAATGATGCTTTATTGAAAGCAGAAAAGTATGAAGAAGATGCTGCAAGACTTCGAAGAAACATTGTTGCCTATAAAAGAAGAATGAAGAATTTAATTGATCAACAATCAGAAATAATAGATGATTTAGATAAAGTTGATATAGAATAGCAAGTTGACTTGTTATTTTTTTTAATATTTTTAGAAAAGAGAAATTATGAAAACAAATTTGATGACTATACCAAACGTCTATTGCTGATGCCTTAAGTTTTATAGTTGCTATAATTATTTTTGCATCAGAGTATAAAGAATTGGATAAGAAAAAAGATACTGAGAATATCTTAATTGGTGATAATGTAAATGAAAATGGTAACTTTAATAAAATCATAACTATATCTCGTGAATATGGGAGTGGTGGAAGATTTGTTGCTAAAGTTTTAGGTGAGAAATTAGGTATTAAAGTTTATGATGCCGAACTTATTAGACTAACATCTAAAGAGACAGGATTTTCTTTAGATTATGTTCAGAAAAATGATCAATTAAAGAATAATTACTATGAAAATGATGATAGGATGTTTATTGCTGATAAAAATGTTATTAAAAAGTTAGCAAAAAACCCATGTATAATTGTTGGAAGATGTGCAGATTATATTTTGAGTGATCACAAAAATGTCGTTAAAATATTTCTTTACAGTGATGAAAAAGGTAAAATGAATCGCGCTGTAAAATATTATGGCTTGAATAAGAATAATGCCAGGAAAGAGATTACTAGAATAAATAAGATGCGTGCTAAACACTATAAATATTATACTAATCGCGAATGGATGGATTTGAGTAACTATGATGCTTTATTTAATGTCGATAAATTTGGTATAGATGGCACTGTTGAAAACATAATTAAACTTGTAAGTGAAAAATAAGTAATTGCTTATTATTTTTTAAAATATTTTTTTGATGATATCTTTCATATAGGTATTTATTTCATCGAGGGAATAATTTATTTCGCCTCTAAAATGTTTAATATAAAGGTTAGCACATCCATAAGTATAGAAGAGTAAATCAAGTTCATGGGTATTGTTTTTATTTAAGGTAATATCCAGCTTTTTACGAAGTAATTTAACAATTCTATCAGCATAAATTACAGCTTCTGTACTGGATAAAATCATAGAATATATGTATTCATTTTCCTTCAAATAATTGGTAATATCATCAAGACATTGATCAAAATCGTCACTAGTTTTTAAATCTTCAATACTTTTTCTTAAAACTTCTAATGTTTCATTTTGGATATCACCAGCCACTTCGTAAATATTGTCGTAGTGAGTATAGAAGGAAGAACGAGTAATACCTGCACGTTCAACTAATTCTTTTACAGTTATATTTGATAATTCTTGCTTTTCGTGCATCAATTCGGCAAATGATTCTTTAATAATTTTTTTTGTTTTTCTTGATGAGGCATTTAAGTTTTTTACTTTCATTAGTTAACACTTCTTTCTAAACATATTATAACATTATTTTGACAACGTACAATATTGGACGATGTAAAAATATACAAATATTTATACTTTGTCTAAATTTGTACACAAAAGCCTTTTGTGTACTGTTTTTTTATGAGTATATTGCATATAATGTCTTATGTTTGAAAGGAAGAGATTTATGAAAAAAGTTAAAAATTCAATTATTAATTTTATAGTTGAGAAGAGATATTATATATTAGTTATTTTTACAATTCTTGCGATATTTTCCCTTTTTTTAAGTACAAAAGTAACTATAAATCATGATATCTCAGCGTATTTACCAGAGTCTTCCGAGACTAAGATAGGTAAATATATAATGGATAAGAATTTTTCTTCAACTAAAGAAAGTACCCTTAATTTAATGTTTAAAGGATTAAAGGATGAAGAAAAAGACAATGTAAAAAAACAAATAGAAGAAATTACTGGAGTCAAAGAAGTATTGCATGATGATAGTAGTGAATATAACAAAGACGATTATGCTCTTTATCTCATTACAGTTGATGATAAGGAAGATTCGAAAACAGCTACTAATGTTTATAATGAGATATCTACTAAGTATCAAGATTATGAATTTTTTACTAGTGGTAATGTGTCAGAGTGGAATAAGCCAGTTTTGCATTTATGGATTATCGCATTTGCAATTGTATCAGCCATGATTATCTTAATCATTATGTGTGAATCTTATATTGAACCATTTTTGTTTCTTTATTCCATTGGCCTTGCAGTATTCCTTAATATGGGAACTAATATAATATTTTCAAGTGTCTCACATATTACTAATTCTATTGCTGCAATATTACAACTTGCTCTTTCAATGGACTATTCAATAATGTTAATGAACCGTTATAGTCAAGAAAGAAGTCATGAAAAAGATAAACTTAAATGTATGAAAGTTGCTTTAAATCATGCGACATCTTCTATTACTAGTAGTTCAGTTACAACTATTGTTGGTTTACTTGCATTAGTATTTATGAGTTTCACAATTGGTGCTGATTTAGGTTTTGTTTTAGCAAAGGGTGTTCTTTTAAGTTTAATAAGTATATTTCTTTCTTTACCAGCCTTAATATTATTATTTGATAAACTTATTTTAAAGACAAAGAAGAAAAGTTTAAATATAAGTATGAAACCAATTGGTTCATTTGTTTATAGATTTCGATATCCTGCATTAGTAATTTTTCTTGTATTATTTGGTGTTTCCTTCTTTTTAAAGGATGGGGTAGCTATTTTATACACTGGTACAGAAAATGATGAAATAGCATCAGTATTCAGTGAAAATAACCAAATCGCGATTATTTATAAAAATGAATTAGAAAGTAAAGTGGCTGATGCGATTAAAGACCTTGATAATGATAATATAAAACAAATATTAGCCGTTAGTAATACAATTGGTGGAGAATTAACTTATAATCAAGTAAATGCTAAATTAGATGATTTAGGGTTAGATGTAAATGTTGATGATTATTTATTAAAACTTCTTTATTACAATTATTATAATAAAGATAAGAATAATAAAATGACAGTTAATGAGTTTGTTAATTTTGTAAATAAAGAAATAATTAATAATAAAGATTTAAGTAAAAATATTGATTCTAAAATTAAAAAGAATATAGATAAGTTATCTAACTTTAGTGATAAAACTAAAATTAATAAAAAAAGAAATGCAGAAGATATTGCTAATATTTTAGGTGTTGATGAGGCTTTAGTTAATGATTTATTTATTTTATATAATGCTAAAAAAGTAACTAACAAGATGAGCATAGATGAACTTATTAGTTTTTTAGAAAAAGATGTTATACCAAATAAAAAATATAGTAGTATGTTAAGTACTGAACAAAAAGAAATGCTTAATAAAGTAAAGCCATTTACAAATAAAAAAGATATAAATACTCCATATAATGCTTTAACGCTTGCATCTATGTTTGGCTTAAGCGAAAAAGATGTCAAAAGCATAATGACTTTATACTATATGAATCAAGATAATAATATTAAATTGAGCTTAAATGAATTATATAAAGGCGTAAATGAAATAACTACTTCAACTAATTATTTAAATGGTGTTGATTTAAGTTTATTTAATGAAATTAAAGTATTTATTGTTAACGAAAATAATATCAATAATACGAAGTTAGATAGAAATGGTTTAAAACAAGTATTTAATTCCATAAATCCAAATATTGTTGATTCAGTATATACAGCATCTAAGTTACCTGATCAATATAAATTTACACCAAATGAATTTATTAAATTCGTTATAAATAATTTGAGTTCTTATATTAGTGAGCCTGATTTAAATAATTTAAAATTATTAAGTACTGTAATAGATGCTGTAAATAATAATACTAAATTTAGTGCAACAGAAATTTCTCATATATTTGGAATTGATACTAATATGGCATTTAAACTTTATACTTTAATTGGAATGAATAAAAATCTTGAATTTAAATTATCTCCAAAAGTATTTGTAAGTGTTATATTAAATAATCAAAAATTATTAAATGGAAAAATTAGCAGTGATAATATACATACGTTAAATTTACTTAATACTGTTATGGATTCTGTAAATAATGGTAGTAAATATACAGCCGAATCTATAAGTATTGTGCTTGGATTAAAAACAAGTGATATGAACCTTATATATTCTCTTTATAATAGTAAGACTACTAATTATAAAATGAGTTTAAATGATTTAGTAAATTTTATTTTAGATGACGTAGTAAAGAATCCTAGTTATAAGAAAAATTTTGACAAAGATACTGTTACAAAATTAGAGGCATCAAAAAAAGTTATGTCTTCTTCTTTAAAAAAAGAAAAGTTAGAATTTTCAAAAATTTATATGATGCTTTCAAAACTTACATCATCTTTAGATAAAGATTTAGTAAAATTAGTCTATATTTATAATGGATCAATAAAGCATTTTGATGAAAGTAGTAAATTAACTTTAGAACAACTTGTTAATTATTTAAATAAAGATATATTAAATGATGATATTTTTAAAGACTTTTTAGATACTGATTTAAAGAATAAAATAAAAGATGCTGATACTAAAATTAGTGATGCTAAGAAGTTACTTGTAAGTGATGAATATTCAAGAGTTATTTTAAATACTAAGTATAACTTTGAAGGGGAAGAGACTTTTACTTTTCTAAAAGCATTAAAAGATAAATTAGATGGTGAAGGAATTTATGTTATTGGGGACTCACCGATGGCTTATGAGATGAGTGAAAGTTTTAATGATGAACTTGATTTTATTACTGTTTTAACAATGATTGCTATATTTGTTGTTGTAGCAATCACATTTAAATCTATTGTTATTCCGTTTATTTTAGTTTTAGTTATCGAGTGTGCTGTTTATCTTACAATGAGCTATCTTTCTTTAACTAATACAAGTGTTTATTTTATATCACTTTTAATTGTTCAAAGTATTTTAATGGGAGCAACAATTGATTATGCTATTGTTTATACAACTTACTATATTGAAATACGTAAAAAAGGCAAGAATATTAAAGCGGCTTTAATAGAATCTTATAATAAATCAATACATACAATTCTTTGTTCTTCCTCAATACTTGTTATTGTAACTTTAATTGTTGGTAATTTTGCATCGTTAATTGCTGCTAAAATTTGTATGACTTTATCAAAAGGTTCATTGTGTGCGGCTTTACTTATATTGTTTATATTGCCACCTATTTTAGCTGTATGTGATAAGCTAATAATTAAAGAAAGCAAATAGAATTGACTTAAATAGTTGATTCTATTTTTTTCATGTTTCGAAATATGACAAAAAAGTAGAAAGAATAAGCTATTCAAACTAATTTAAGTTATGTAAAAGTAGTGTACAAATTAAGTATTCTTGATAGTTTTTGGATGCCAAACACTTGTACAAAAAAAAAAAAAAAATGCTACAATCAAGATAGGCAAGTACGCCTAGAAGGAGAATGTTTATGAAAAGAAGAAATGTAACTTTATTGGTGTTTATACTAGCAATAGGCTTTGCTTCTGTCAGTACAACACTCGTATTAAATGGAACATTAAATTTAGGATTTAATGTAGCAGAATTTGATGCAGATGTTATTTTCACAAGAGCGGTAACACCTTATGGAAATGCAGCTGTTGCAGAATCGAAAAAGATAATAACTTTTGAAACAGAAAGGTTAGAAAATGTTAATGATAAAGCTAATCTTGAATTTGATATAACAAATAAAAGTCGAGATTATGATGCAAGTGTCGAAATAAGTTGTGGTTTAACAAAAGAGTTTACCTCATTTAGCGAATATGTAACAATTGAAATAGATTTAAATAATCCTTTTGAATTAACAGCAGGTAGTACAAAGCGAGGAAATTTAACTGTTGAATTAGTAAAAGCTTATAATGAATCTTTAGATGAGGAAATAGAATTTGAATGTAGATTAATAGCAACACCAATTGAAAGGGATACATTAGGAAGTGTTTATGAAGCTCCTGAGGTTTATAAAGAACCTATTTTAAATGGAGCGGACCCTGTATTGATGTCAGGAAAAACAAGAGATGCATCAAGTGAACTGATACCTGTTATGATAGATAATAAGGGAGTAGTCACATATGCCGATGTGAAAGAAGAATGGTATAATTATGAAAATAAAGAATGGGCAAATGCAGTAATACTTGTTGATAACCCATCCAAAGAATATAATGTTGGAAATATTATAAAAGAGAGTGATATTGAATCCTATTTTGTTTGGATACCTAAATATTCTTATCAATTATGGGATATAGGTAACTATAATTCATTAACAGAAGTTGATGATGAAAAAGTCCATGAAATACCAATTAGATTTGGATTATCAGAGACAGATGATTTAAATGAGGGAGAATGTACAACTCCAATGAATGAAGAAAGAACTCAAGCTTTAAGTGGAGAGACAGGTAATTGTCAAGTAGGAGATTATATGACTCATCCCGCATTCATAAGTATGAACACTAATGGCTTATGGGTTGGTAAATTTGAAACAGGATATAAAGGGGAAACTCCTGGAAATATAAATTCTTCTGATAAAGTTCAAATTAAACCTAATGTTTATAGTTGGGGAAGTATTCAGATAGCTAATGCACATCTTACAAGTTATAATTACAAAAGAGAAATGGACTCTCACATGATGAAAAATACTGAATGGGGAGCAGTAGCATATTTACAACATAGTCAATATGGAAGTGCTAAAAGTGTAAGAAATAATAACAATACAGCTTATATAACAGGATATGCATCCGTAAATGAGCCAACATTAGGTTGTGGAGCTTATACGGAACACGAAAGAACAAATCTTGGATTAGATGGAGAAAAAACAATTAATTATAATAACCCTGGTTCTCAGGTTGCAAGTACTACAGGTAATTATTCAGGAATTTATGATATGAGTGGAGGACAATTTGAGTATACACTTTCTTTTATGAAAGATAGAGAAACAGGATTTATAACGGGAAGATCTAGTTCTTTAAATTCTGGATTCTCTGGTAAATATGTTAACGGTAGCATTATTACTACGGGTACTGATATTCCTGAATCAAAATATTGGGATATGTATTCATATTGGAGTAATGATGTGGATTATAGAAATCGTATTTTAGGTGATGCGACTGGGGAAATAGGGCCATTTGCCTCTAAAGCCTATAGTACAGATACGAGAAGAATTAGTTCTTGGTATGAAGATGAAAGTAGAATGTTTCCATCAACCGTTATTCCTTTTACAATACGTGGAGGAGATGTAAGACGTGGAGTTGGAGCAGGAATATTTACAACTGATAATCACAATATTGAGGGAACTTATTATTACGGATTTAGAATTGTTCTTGCTATATAAAATAAAAACAAATATAGAATTTATCTAAGACTACCTTATGGTAGTTTCTTTTTATTTGTGATAAAATTGAATTGGTGATACTTATGTATAAAGTAGTTAAAAATGAGATGATAAGTGAAGGTATATACCTACTTGAAGTCATAGCTCCTTTAGTTGTAAAAAAATGTTTGCCAGGACAGTTTTGTATTGTGATGGCTAATGAGACTTCAGAACGCATACCTTTAACTATTTATAAATATGATCGGGATACTTTTGTCTTAAGTATGATTTATCAAGTTGTTGGTGCGTCAACTTTAGAGTTAACTTCTCTTAAAGATGAGATATACTCAGTAGTGGGTCCTTTAGGTAATCCAAGTGAACTTGTAATAAATGTAGATACTTTAAAAAACAAACGTGTTTTATTTGTGGCTGGAGGCGTGGGCATTGCTCCAGTTATGCCACAAATAACTTATTTAATATCTCATGGAGTTTTATGCGATTTAGTGTATGGAGCAAAAACAAAAAAGCTTATTATATTAGAAGATGAAATAAAAAAGATTGCTTGTGATTATGTCATTATGACAGATGATGGAAGTTATGGCAAGAAAGGTACAGTAGTTGATGCCATGGACAATCTAGAAAAGTATGATGAGTGTGTGGCTATTGGTCCAGTTGTGATGATGAAGTATGTTTCTTTAAAAACTAAAGATAAGGTGCCTACCATTGTTAGTATGAATCCAATTATGGTAGATGGCACGGGTATGTGTGGTGCTTGTAGACTTATTGTTGATGGTGGAGTTAAATTTGCTTGTGTTGATGGACCAGAGTTTGATGGACATCAAGTGGACTTTGATTTAGCAATAGAAAGAATGAATATTTACAAAACTTTTGAAGGAAGAAAATATTTAGAAATGCTTGAAGGAAAAACGCATCATGGTGGTTGTGGAGAGTGTAATCATGAATAAAGTAAATATGCGTACTTTGGATAAAAACACAAGAATTTATAATTTTGAAGAGGTTAATTTAGGTTATAACAAAAGTGAAGCAATAAAAGAGGCCAGTAGGTGTTTAAATTGCCAAAATCCGCGTTGTGTTAAGGGATGTCCAATAAATATCTATATTCCTAAATTTATTGAGGCAATAAAAAAAGATGATATTAAGTTAGCTTATGAAATAATCACGGAAAATAATTTATTTTCGGGTATATGTGGTAGAGTTTGTCCACAAGAAAAACAATGTGAAAGCATGTGTATAAAGGGATTTAAAGGAGATGCCATCTCGATTGGTTCATTAGAAAGATATGTTGCTGATGAAGCTCGGAAATTAGATATCAAAACAATTTTAAAAAAGAAAAATAATGGTAAAAGTGTTGCTATAGTTGGCTCTGGTCCATCTGGGCTTTCATGTGCATCTCTCTTAGCAGTTGAAGGATACTCAGTTACTATTTATGAGGCTTTACATAAGGCTGGTGGAGTCCTAACTTATGGGATACCGGAATTTAGATTACCGAAGAAAATCGTTAATAAAGAAATAGAAAAGTTAGTTAATCTTGGAGTAAATTTCATAATGGATGCACCCATTGGTAAGACTCTAAGCATAGATGATTTAAGGAATGAATATGATGCCGTCTATCTAGCGACTGGAGCAGGGTTACCAAGATTTATGGGTATAAAAAACGAATGTGCAAATGGAGTATTTTCGGCTAATGAAATATTAACACGTATTAATTTAATGGGAACTAATACCCCAATATTTAGTGGTAAAAAAGTATTAGTTGTAGGATGCGGGAACGTTGCTTTAGATGCAGCAAGATCTTTAAAAAGATTAGGTATAAATGTAACAATAGTTTATCGAAGAGAAGAAGAAGAGGCCCCCGCTAGACTTGAAGAACTTAAACATGCTCATGAAGAACAAATTGAATTTAGATTTTTAACACTCCCAAAAGAAATTTTAGTTGATGGAAATAATATTACGGGTGTAAAAGTTATAAAAACGATAGTTGAATGTCTAGAAGATGGAAAAAAGATCATTAAAGAGATACCTGATACTGAAGAAAATATAGCATGCGATATGGTGGTAATGGCTTTAGGAACAAGTCCAAATCCTCTTATTAAAGAAGGAAGTGCTTTAAGTATTAGTGATGCAGGATTAATAGAAGTAAATGAAAGCCAAACAAATCTAAATGGAGTTTATGCAGGAGGAGATGCTGTTACAGGAGCGGCAACGGTTATTCTTGCTTATGAAGCAGGAAAAAAAGCTGCAAGAAAAATTATTGAGGATACTTCTATTTGACTTTGTGAATATTTTTATCTATAATTGACTAAGGTGATAAAAATGAAAGATAATTTAGGTTGGATAGTAGCTGGGGTTATACTTTTAATTATTGTTATTTCCTGTGTATTATCTAGTGGTAAGAAAAAAGAAAGTGAGAATGTAGAAATTATGGATGGAAAACATAATGTAGTTATTAAGGTTAAAAATTATGGAGATATTTATTTGGAGTTAGATGCTGATATAGCACCTATAACTGTTACTAATTTTATATATTTAGTTAATAAAAACTTTTATGATGGACTTACTTTCCATCGTATTATTAAAGGATTTATGCTTCAAGGAGGAGATCCATCAGGTAATGGGACTGGCGGAAGTGCAACAACTATTAAAGGAGAATTTGTAAATAATGGTGTTGAAAATTCAATTAGTCATGAAAGAGGGGTTATTTCAATGGCTCGTAGTAGTGATATGAATTCAGCTAGCAGTCAATTCTTTATAGTTCATAAAGATTCTAAGTTCTTGGATGGTGATTATGCAGCTTTTGGACATGTAACAAAAGGAATGGAAGTAGTAGATAAAATTGTTGAAGAGGTAGGGACAACGGAAGATACTCTTATTTCAAAATCTTTCCAACCAGTTATTGAATCTATTAAGGTAGTAGAAGAATAAAAAAAGACATAGTTTCTAATAAGCTATGTTTTTTTGTCTTTTTATTATTCTTTTATGCTATAATAGAGATGTGATTATGATGAAAAAAATAATAAATAAAAATAATTTATCTTTTATATTAATGTTTATTATATTGTTTATAATAAGTTTTTATATGGACATTTATACAAGACATTTATTTGATATTTCTTTATTTGAATTTAATAATTTACGTTGCCGTACTATTTGGATTGGATTTTCTTTATCTTGGATATTTTTTATACTTCTTATTATGTATTTAATCAAAGAAAATAAAAGAATTAAAGTGTTTACAATTATAGCTGTTTTACTTAATATACTTCTATTTTCTCATATTTGTTTTGCTCAACAAATGGGGAAATTACTTTCTGTTTCGGATCTTTTTTTGGCGGGAGAAGGTTTACAGTATATAAAAAGTATTTTCTTAAATTTAAATGGTGGCATGATTATAACCTTAATCATTAATATTTTTTTAATAGGAGAACTTAATTATTTAGATTATAAAATGGAAAGTAAAGAGAAAAAACTTAATATAAATAAATATGTTGTTTGCGGATATGTTCTTTTAATTATTTTTTCAAGAACGGTTTCGTTTTTAATGTTGGGTAGCGATGTAGATACTAATAACTGGCAAGAAAATTATAATACAAAAAATATATATAATAATTTTACTAACACTAATTCATCAATGTTTATTACTGGTTTTTATGAGTATAACGTTAGATCTATTTATAAATATTTTTATAATTTAATAGTTGAAGATAAGGCTGTTTTAAAAACTAATGTGGATAAGTATAATAGCATTTATGGTATGAATTTAAGTGAGAATGACTATACAGGTATATTAAAAGATAAGAGTGTTATATTTGTAATGATGGAGAGTATTGATTCTTGGATTGTTGATAATCAAACTATGCCAACTTTAAAATATATGATGGATACAGGCTTTAATTTTACTAATAGGTATTCGCCATTTTTCAATGGTGGTCAAACGATTAATACTGAGTTTGCTTTAAATACAGGAATGTATGCCGTAGGGGATAAGAAAACTATATATGATACATTAGATATTGACTATAACTATAGTCTAGCAAATATGTTAAAAGTTAATGGTTATGATGTTAATTCCTTTCATGCTAATACAGGATCCTTTTATAATCGTTTAGCTTTCCATAAAAAGTTGGGTTATAATAATCATTATTCAGCATTTGATATGCAAGCTTCTGGGATTTTGGATAAGGATAAAAACTATTATTCTGATTCGGTTTTAATTAATGATGATAAGTTATATGATTTAATTGTAAAAAATGATAAGTTTTTGAGTTTTATTACAACTTATTCAGCTCATTTAGAATATACAGATGATAATAAAGTATATCGAAATGTTCCGCATTATTTAGACAGAAAAAAATATGGTGAAGAAGAATATGTTTATCGAACACTTGCAAATGATACAGACCGATTTTTGCATATATTACTTCAAAGGCTTGAAAAAGATGATATGCTTGATGATGTCGTTATAGTTCTTGCAAGCGATCATTATGTCTATGGCTATTCAGATTCAGAATATGTTGCCTCAAAAAAGGATGTTATGAATGATCGTAAATTACTACAAAATACACCATTAGTTATATGGAGTAAGAATCTTGGTCACAAAGAAATTGATACTATATTAGACACTGCAGATGTTCTTCCAACATTACTTAATATGTTGGGCATTAAGTATAATCCAAATACTTATTTAGGTTCTGATGTTTTTTCTTCTAATCATGATGATTTTGTTTGGTTTTCGGATGGTTCTTATTTAGCGTCTAAAACTTGTTCATTATCAAAAGAAGCAATGCTTACAAAAGTCAATTATAATATAGCAAAGAATAAAGCCATTTTATTAACTAATTATTATGGAGTGTAGTGGAGGTAGTTATGAAAGATACGAAAGAGATTGTGTTATTTTTTGAGGAAGGTGTTAATTTTAGTTTATTAGATGTTTCGCGTGAAATAGTTAGTAGGTATAAAGAGTGTGGAGAGCCTATATTGTTTCCTGATGATGGTAAGACAAAAGCTCCTTTGATACTTTTTAACACTAATCCTGATTTTCAAATTCAAATTAGCCGCGTCTCTTTAAATTTTGTTGTTAATCATCATTATTTTAAAAAGTTAGCCGCACTTATTTTTGATATGGTTGATGTCTTTGAAGAATTTAAATGTAAATTTTATAGAATGGGATATATCTCGAGTATATTTTTGTCTCCTGATTATGTTAAACGGGTTAAAAATAGATTTTTAAGGGTTGAAGAATTAGAGGACATTAGCGAATTTAATCTTTGTTGGTATAAAAGATTTCAAAATAAATTTGGATATATTAATTGTTGGGAAAAGTTTATCACGGATTCCACTAATTTCAAAGACTTACTAATTCAGTATGATATTAATACTCCTGTTGATGAAAATATTAGTTTTGATATGAAGTATATTAAAGAATTTATTGTAACAGCTAATGATTATATTGAAAAGAGAATTGATTTTAAATGATTAAAAAGTTTTGTTCATTTTGTTTATTGTTAATATGGCTAGGGTTGATTTTTGGCTTTTCGCAGGAAAATGGTAGTGAGTCTAGTGGGATGAGTGAGAAATTAATAAAGGGAGTTGTAATGATTTTTACAGATATTGATTCCGATAATGAAAAATTAGGAGAAATTGTTAATAAATATTCATTTCCTGTTCGAAAGGCTGCTCATTTTACAGAATATTTTATTTTAATTATAATTACTTTAAATTTTTTTGCTTGTTTTGAAATAAATTATCGAATATTAATATATTCAGCTCTTTTTTGCATATTAGTAGCCGTTTGTGATGAATTTTTTCAAACGTTTATTCCAGGAAGAGATGGAAATATAAAAGATGTCCTTTTGGACTCAAGTGGAGCTCTTATAGGGTCTTACTTAGTAAGTAGATTTTATTTGTTTAGAGGAAAAAATGAGATTAATAGTTAATAATATATTACTTGGTATACTATTTTCTATCACTTTCTTTTTTGTTGTTTTCTCTTTAACAGTTTTAAATAAGAATTTTATATATAAGATATTTAAGGATAATAGTTATTATCATGTTTTAGAAGAAAGACTTAATAGTTATGACATTGATAAAAAAAGATTAGAATCCGATTTAAAAGTATATGTAAAGAAGAGATACTCTAATGAGTATTTTTCTGCTAATGGTCAGGTAGATCGTGATGCTTATAACAATGTTATAAAATTTGATGGATATTTTGATAATATTAATATCACCTTAATTATTTATATTATTTATTTAATAACGATTGTTTTAATAATTATTACTGGCATAATATTTAAAAAAAACAAAGGATATCATGATCTTCTTTGTATAAGTTTAATAAACTTTTTAATTAGTATTGTTGTCTTTGGGTGGTTATTCTTATTTATAAAGATAGATAACAGCATACTTGATATTATTAAAGATACATTTATTCATTATTACTTGGCGTTTGCTATAATTATTTTTGAACTTTTTTTACTAAAAAGAATAAAAGCAAAGTTTCTGTGACTTTGCTTTTATTGTGCTCACTAAATGACTGAGGTATATTTTGCTTGTTTTATGGAATAATTAACTTAGTTAGAAGTGTGGTGGTAAATTGAATAAAGAAGATGAAATTTATGTTTATTATTTAATTGGCCAAAATTTGAAGAAAATTCGTAAGAGTAAAGGATATACACAAGAAAGACTAGCAGAAGAGTCTACTTACAGTGTTGGATTTATTATGAATATTGAAAGTAGTAAATATATGCAAACATTCTCTTTAGGTACATTATGGTGTTTTGCAAAAGTATTAGAGTGTGATATTAGAGAATTTTTTGAACCTTTAGATAATTAATTATAATTCTTGACCATACTTTTTAAATTCGCGGTAGAGCTTAGTTATAGCTCTTTTTTCAATTCTTGAAACATAGGATCTTGATATGCCCATATTTTCTGATATTTCTTTTTGGGTGTATTCATCGCTTTCAAATAGGCCATAGCGTTTTATAATTATTTCTTTTTCTCTTTCATTTAAAATACTTAAAAAATTATTTAGTTTTGTTAAATTGTCTTTATTATGAATAAATTCTGTTAATTCTGTGTTATTTGACTTTATAACATCTATTAAATTTATTTCATTACCATCTTTGTCATAACCTATAGAATCATTAAGAGAAACATTGTTATTGTTCTTTTTATTACTTCTAAAGTACATCAATATTTCATTTTCAATACATCTGGCAACATATGTCGTAAGTTTATTATTTTTATTTATTTTAAATGAGTCTATTCCTTTTATTAAACCAATAGTACCTATACTTATTAAGTCATCATTCATTTTTTCTATGCAATCAAATTTTTTGACAATATGAGCAACTAATCTTAAATTATGTTCGATTAATTTTGAACGTGCTTCTTTATCACCATTTTGCATTTTTTCAAGCAAATCTGCTTCTTCTTCTTTTGATAGGGGATTAGGAAAAACATTAATGGAGTATGATCCCATGAATATAGAAAGAAGATTTACTATATGTATAAAAAATAACATTAAATCACCTAATAAAGTATATGGATTATTAATCGACACTATACCAGAAAAAAAGACTTAAAAAGTCTTTATTGGATTTTTCTTGCATGAATTACTTTTCGTCTATTTGTTCCACCAGTTCCTGCGCAAGTGGAGATAGTAAGTATTTTGTCATCTTCTGTAAGTGTTATATTAAAATTTCTGATACTTCGATTTTGGATAGTTTTTAAAAAATCTGTAAATTCTTCATCTGTAAGAAAATTAGTTTTAATATAATATTCTTCTTTATCTATTGTATAATAGCTAAATATTTCATATTTTATAGTAGTGTTATTAGTATCAATTATTTGAATTAAAGAATTCTCTTTATTATCAAAGAATCCGGATTTCCACATATCGTTTAGGGAACCGAACATAGACTTGTCTAACATTGAGTGGCCAAATAAAACAACATTTCTATCTTCAAAAGATGAGCGATTTCTATAGTCCATAAAAATGGCGCCAGCTTGGTTATATTTTTTTTCAAATGATTTGTCTAAGTAATATGTATTAGTTGTTGTTTGGACGATAGGGTAATTAACTTTACCGTTGTTAGCTCTTATCCAACCAACTGTATCTTGGTTAATTGAAAGTAATTTTGGAAAATCAATGATAATTTTTTCCTTATTTGTAGATTCGTCAATCTCTATAGCATAAACATCTTCGATTAAAGCCTTATTATTTTTTGAATTGGTATAAATATCTATTATAAATATAGTTATTTTTGTAGTTGCCGTTGTAAATATGAGGGCTAATAAAATAATAAGTATATTTCTGATGTTTATCTCTTTTTTTATTTTTCTTAGCATAGTATTTAAATTAAAGAAATAGCTTTTTATGCTATTTCCTTACTTTTATTTTTTAAAATATAGCCAATTCCAGCAGCTGATATAATAGAGATGACAGTGTATAGTATAACATTCATTGATGATGTTTGAACATTGTTATCCATACCTTTTTTAGCTTCATTATTTACAACTAATACATAATCACTGCAATGGGTAAGGGGGAATGTTGCATAACCATCTATTACAGTAATTCCTTCTATAACTTTTTCTAATATGTTTTTTTCAGGATTATAGTAATATAAATCTAAAATATCATTGTTAGTAAAAGATGTGCCTGTGTTTAACTTTATAGTTGTTCCAGTTGGTAAAATACCCAAATGAGAAAAATCAATTTGTAAAGATGTCATACTTGGTGGAACTAAAGCATTAATTTTATCTTTATTTTTGCTAGTACCAATAGAAATATTTAAATCAAGATTAAGAGTTGTGTCACTGTCAGTTAATTTATTTCCATTAAATATCCAAGAGTAAAGTAAAATATTATTGTCATCTCTTTTTTCAAAAGATATTTTTGTCCCATTTTCTTTTAGTGCTTTTAATATATTTTGTGATGACTCTAGTTTACTGTTATTTGGTGTGCTAGACACAATATTGTTAGCTATAGTATCCATTTCTTTCATTAAATCATCATAGGATTTATTGGCAAAATCAATCGTACCAACATATATTAAACTTGTTTCGCTATCGTGATTTCCTGCTAGGTTATAGGCAAATTGCATTGAAAATTCATCCCCAATATAACATTCAATATAAGGATATTTCTTTTTATATTCATCCATAAACTTTTGATAGGTAACCAAATCAATAGTTATCTTGTTTTTTATTTCTATTGATGCATTTCCATCATCTTTAAGTAAACAATTAATTTCTTCATTTGTTGATATATCGCTGGTTTCTAAATGAATAATAATTTTAGCATATTCGTTAAAAAGGGATTCATTGCTGTAATAGTAAAGTTTAGTTCCTTTAGGTATAGTTTCGTTTGGCTCAATTTCTGTTGCTGTTTCATAATCTAAATAGCCAGTAGGATTATCAGTAGTAGTTACTTTAAATTTCGTTGTGTCAATAACTGGTCTAGCTGAATCATTGTAAAATTCAATATTGGAAATTGAAGTGTTTAGATCGTTTTTTAGAGTAAAACTTAATTCTGTGAATGATCCATCATCTTTAGTTCCAGATTTTATTTTAATGTTATCAACTAAACTAGAATCATTTTCTTTTGCAAGTACATTTGGCGTTAGCATAAGCATACTTATTGAAAAAAGTAATGTTAAAATAATAGTTTTTCTTTTCATAATAGTTCCTTCCTTAGTACGACTTAACTTATATTACAATAATACGTGTGCGAGGTTAAGTATATACACATTGTAGCATAAGAATTTTTTCTCTGTAAAGAGATTTTTTGTAAAAAAACGCGAAAAAATTTACACATTACAAAAAAATATATGTAAACGTTATTGAATGTCTTTTTTTTATGCTATATAATTTTGTTAGGTGAATTTTTATGAAAAAGAAAAACTTGATATATTATTTAGCAACAATACTAATATTTTCTTTTGTTTTAATGCCTGATGCATTTGCAAATTGTCCTTTAGGGGAAGACGTTACTAAAGATTTGTATGGGGTTTTAAAGATTTTGCAAATTGCAGGACCAGTTCTTTGTATAGCTTTTTCGACTATAGATGTTGTAAAAACGGTGGCTAAAGGCGATGCTGAAGCAGAGACTAAAAAAATGGCTCAAAAATTTGGTAAAAGAATGATTTATACTGTGCTTTTATTTTTATTGCCAGTACTTGTGGATCAAGTTATGCAAATTGCTGATGTATGGGGAGTTAACGGTACTTGTGATTTAACAGCACCAGAGGTTCAAGAAAGATAATAGTTCATTAGAACTATTATTTTTTTTCTAAATTTGTTATAATGAATTTAACAATGGATGGTGTTTAATTATGTTAGAAAAGTTAGTTCCAGATAAGTATTTTAAAAGTATTTATGATGTAAATTATAAAGCTTTAAAAGAAGGAGGCATTAAATGTCTTGTTTTTGATATTTCAAATACAATTGAATCGGAGACTACATCTTCGCCATCTAGAAAAGTAAAAGATTTATTTGAAGATTTAAAAGAGATGGATTTCAAAATTATATTATTAAGTAATGGATTAAAAAAATATGTTATTCCTTTTAAAGAATTGTTATGCGTTGATTCGGGTTATTTATCTTTTAAACCATTAAAAAGAAAATATAAAAAGATTTTGAATATATTTCACTATTCAACACATGAGGTGGCAGCTATTGGTGATCAATTGTTTTTTGACATACTTGGTGCTAATAGAATGCACTTTACTTCAATCCTTGTAAATCCGATAAGTGCAGATGAATTTGCTGTTGCTAAATTAAATAGAAAAATAGAAAATATGGTTATAAATAAATTGACACAGAAAGATTATTTTAAAAGGGGACGATATTATGAATAAAATATGTTTCGGTTGTGGAGTTAAATTACAGACTTCTTGTAAGGATAACCCGGGCTATGTGCCAGCGTCTAAAATAGATGATTCTATTTATTGTATGAGATGTTTCAGAATGATTCACTATGGCGAAAATAAACAAGTAAATACTCCTAAAGAGGTTAAAGAAATAATTAATAAAATAAATAAAGATGTGCGATTTTGTATTTTCTTAGTAGATTTTTTAAATATTAATGACGAGGTAATTAAGGTATTTAAGTCTATAAAACGTGAAAAAATGTTAGTTATTAATAAATGCGAACTTATTCCTAAACATGTAAGTAGAGAAAAAGTTCGTTTGTTTTTAAAAAAGCATTATGACATAAGTGATGTAGTTAAGCTAAAAGGTGGCACTACTTCTCATGGGGCTAAAAGTATACTTTCCTTCTTGGAAAAGGAGGGCATTAGAGAAGCATACATTTTGGGGATGACTAATTCGGGTAAAAGTACTTTAATAAATGATTTAATAAACATTTGTTCAGCAAGTGTTGCTAAAACAACAGTTAATAATAAAGCTAATACAACTTTAGATTTTATTAGGGTAAAAATTAATGATAAGTTAACTTTAATTGATTCTCCAGGAGTTGTTCTTGATAACTATTTAAATCATGAAGTTAGTGGAAAGAATATTGTTGCTTATAGTATGAATATGAAAGAATGTGAAACAGTTGGACTTCTTGATAATGCTTATTTTTTTAAGTTTGATAAACAATCGCCGATAACTTTTTATACTAATCATGATAGTAAAAAAGCTATTAAGAAATATTTTAGGGCAGCACCAGATTTAATTAATACGATTGAAATTAATCATGACAATGTTGATATTATTGTGCATGGTATTGGTTTTATAACTGTAAAAAAAGCAGTTAATGTTACGACTAATGTAGATAAAAAATATATTGAAATTAGACCTAGCATGTTTGGGGAATATAATGAGTAAAATACAGGTTATGAGCGATAATTTGGCTAATAAAATTGCGGCTGGAGAAGTTGTTGAAAGAATTTCCTCAGTTGTTAAAGAATTAGTTGAAAACTCAATTGATGCAAAAAGCAAATGTATAAATATTGATTTAGTTGATTCAGGGACAAAATCTATAAAAGTAACTGATGATGGCATAGGAATGGATCATGATGATGCTTCTATGTGTTTTTTAAGACATGCTACATCAAAACTTTTAAAAGAAGATGATTTATTTTTTATTGATACACTTGGGTTTAGGGGTGAAGCGATACCTTCAATTGCATCTGTATCTAAAGTTGAATTAAATACAAGTCAAGGAAGCGTTGGCACCCATATCGTGATACATGGCGGTGAAACTATTATTGATGAAGCATCCGCTGCTAGACGTGGAACGATTATGGAAGTAACGGATTTATTTTATAATACACCAGCTCGATTAAAGTATTTAAAAAGTGATGCAACAGAACTTGCAAATGTAACATCATTCATTGAAAAGTTAGCTTTATCACGCCCTGATATATCTTTTTTATTAACTAATAATGATAAGAGAATAGTATTTACTAGTGGGTCAGGAGAATTGTTAAAAGCTATTCATGAAATATATGGTTATTCAGTTAGCTCTAACATGATAGAAGTAAGTATTAGCACAGATGATTATGATGTTTTTGGTTATATTTGTAAGCCGGTAATACTTAAAAGTAATAGAAATCATATGACAACAATTGTAAATGGAAGATGCGTTAGAAATAATGAAATTAATAAAGCAATAAATGATGGTTATTTTACCTTTAAACCGGATATAAAGTATCCAGTTGTTGTTTTAACGATTGAAACAGATCCGACTTTGATAGATGTCAATATACATCCTTCGAAACAAGATATTAAATTTTCAAAAATAGATGTTTTAAAAGATTCTTTAACTAAAGAAATTTCTTCTTCTTTAAAAAGAACTCTTTTAATACCTAAGGTGGAAGTAAAAGTGCCAGATACTTATTATAATGAAATCACGATGCCAGAAGTTTTTGAAGAAGAAGTTCCTTATCAAGAGACAAAACAAGAAACATTGGATTTTAAGGAAAACTTTGCATCAGTAAAAGAAGAGGTAAATGTATCAAGTGACAGGGAAGTTTTAGAAAATGAAATAATAAAAAAACTTGAGTTATATCCGGCAGGAGTTGTTTTTGGGACATATATTATTGCTCAAAATGATGAGGGGATGTATTTAATTGATCAACATGCGGCTCAAGAAAGAATTAATTATGAAAAAGTATTACATGCCCTAGCATCTGATAAAGTGTTTACAACTTCACTTTTAATTCCCATCACGATTGAACTTTCTAGTTCTGAATATTTAAAAATTAAAGAAAATATGAATATCTTAGAAGAACTTGGCTTTAAAGTGGGTGATTTTGGTGTTAATACATTCATAGTAAAAGAACATCCAACTTGGTTAAGAGTGGGGCTAGAAACAGAAAGTACAAAAAGAATATTTGACATTATTATTGAAGGTAAATATTTGTTTGATCGTGTTAAGTTTCAAGACCATATTGCTGCAACTATGGCTTGTAAGATGAGTGTTAAAGGAAATGAAGCAATTACTTTAGAACAAGCAGAAACTTTGCTTGATGATTTAGTTTTGTGTGATAATCCTTATAACTGTCCTCATGGAAGACCAACCATTATAACTTTTACGAAATATGAACTTGAAAGAATGTTTAAAAGGGTTATGAATTAGCTCTTTTTGTTTGACTTTTTTTATTAAATAAAATATTGGTTAGATAGTTGAGATAATATAATAGTTGTGAAAGTTTCAATATAGCTCGAGTTTTCTTTAAATCCCTATAGTAAAAGAACTCTAGCACAAAAGAACTTGATAATTTATTAGTTGGATTATTAACTTAAAGAAACAGTTAATGAAGCTATAAGAAAATTAATATAAACAAGTGTAAAGGACACAAAAATGTGTCCTTTTTTATTGCTTTAAGTGGGAGTGAGTAGTATACTCAATGTAGACAGTGGAGATAAGTGGAAGAAAGTGGGGAATTCCAATGCTGATGGGTGAGTTTCATCATAATATTGATGAGAAAAACAGATTAGTTATCCCAAGCAAGTTTAGAAATGAACTTGGCGAGGTATTTATTGTAACTCGTGGACTTGATGGCTGTTTATTTGTTTATTCGAAAGAAGAATGGACAAAAATAACGGAAAAACTAAAAACCTTACCTTTTACGCAAGCGAATGCCCGTAAATTCACAAGATTTCTCTTATCTGGCGCTATCGAAGCTGAACTCGACAAATCGGGTCGAGTAGGCATTACCTCACACTTGATCAGTTACGCCGGTATAACAAAAGAATGCGTTATTATCGGCGCAAATGATCGTCTTGAAATATGGTCAAAAGATTCATGGGATAAATTCATGAATGACAATGATGAAGAATTTGCAAGTATTGCAGAAAATCTATTTACAACAGGTGATTATAATGCATTATAGTGTATTACTTAATGAGTCTATAGAGGGACTTGATATAAAAAGTAATGGTATTTATGTCGATGGAACACTTGGATATGGTGGGCATTCAGAAGAAATATTAAAAAGACTTGATGGTGGACATTTATATGCGTTTGATAATGATATTTGTGCAATAAATTATAGTAAAGAACGATTAAGTAAGTACGGTGATAAAGTAACGTTTATTCATTCAAACTTTGAAAATCTAAAGGAAAAGTTAGAAGAATATGATGTAACGAAGATTGATGGAATTGTTTTAGATTTAGGATTTTCTTCCCCACAAATAGATGATCCAAATCGCGGATTTTCTTTCATGAAAGATGCAAAACTTGATATGCGAATGAATATGGAGCAAGAACTATCGGCTTATGAAGTTGTAAATGATTATAAGGAGGAAGATTTAACCAATATATTTTATAAATATGCTGAAGAAAAGTATTCAAGGTCTATAGCACATAATATTGTTTTAAAAAGACCAATTGAGAGTACTTTGGCTTTAGTTTCTATAATTACTTCAAGTGTGCCAACGAAATATGCACTTTCAAGACATCCTGAAAGAGTAATATTTCAGGCAATAAGAATCGAGGTTAACAAAGAATTAAGTGTATTGGAAAGTGTGCTACCAGAGGCAATTGATATGCTTAACGAGGGTGGAAGAATAAGTGTTATAACATTTCATTCTTTGGAAGACAGAATTGTCAAACAAACATTTAAAAAGTATTCCGAGATTGATAAACTTGTTAGCGGACTTCCAGTAATACCAGATGAATATAAGCCAAAAATAAAACTAATAAATAAGAAACCTATTTTACCAAGTAGTAAAGAGAGACTTGAAAATAGCCGTAGTAAAAGTGCAAAATTAAGAATAATTGAAAGGGTTTGATTAATATGAAAAAAACAACTGCACCAGTAGCAAGAATTAAACTTAGAAAAGGGGAAAGATTTATACTATTTATAATAGGTATATTTGCTTTACTTACACCAATTTCGATAGTTTATTCTTATGCTTCTTTATCTAGTTCAAATATAGAAGTTGAAAAACTAAAAAAGGAAATTGAAAAACAAGAAAATGTTAACGCTGGATTATCAATGCAGGTTGATGAACTTGCAAGTCTTTCTAATATTCAAGATATTGCAAAAGCCTATGGATTAAGTTATAATAATGATAACATTATAATTATAAGATAGAAGGTTTTAATTATGAAATATACTAACAACACAATAAGAATAAACTATTTATTTATTTTGAGTGTTGTTATTTTATTTTGTGTTTTTATTTATAAACTTTCTTATGTGGCTTTGAATGATACTGTTGAAGGTGTTAATCTTGCTGAACTTGCAAGAAATAGAAGTACGGGAAAAAGGATTATTCAAGCAGAGCGAGGAAGGATTTACGATAACGCAGGTGAATTACTTGCACAAAATGTTAATAGTTATAAGATGATAGCTTATTTAAATGAGTCTAGAACAACTGATGAAAGGTATCCAAAACACGTTGTTGATAAGCCATATACGGCAGCGTCTTTAGCTAAAATTTTAAATGATAATGGTATTGCAGTTACGGAAAAATATATACTTGATTTACTAAATCAAACAGGACTTTATCAAACTGAATTTGGAACAGTAGGTAAAGGTTTGACGGAAAATTTGAAACGCCAAATAGAAGCTCTAGATTTACCAGGGATTGATTTTATTAAGACAAGTAAGAGGTATTATCAAAATGGTGATTTTGCATCTTATATTGTTGGTTATGCAAAAACTTATGAAACAGAAGAAGGACCTAATACGATTGGAGAACTTGGTATTGAAGGCTACTGTGATAAATATTTAAAGGGTAAAGATGGATCAGTTGTCTATCAAAAAGATGCTTATGGATATCCAATGGCAGGCGCTGATAAGATTACTTATACAGAAGAAGCTCAAGATGGCTATAATGTTTACTTAACTTTAGATAAACAAGTTCAGATTTTTTTAGACAATGCTGTCGAAGAACTTAAAAAATTTAATCCAGAATGGATTACTTTAACTATTGCTGATGCAAAGACAGGAGCAATTATTGGTTCTTCTACAAGTCCATCATTTAATCCAAATACTTTAAATATTACAGAATATAAAAATCCTTTAATAAGTTTTACGTATGAGCCAGGATCAACTATGAAAATATTTTCTTTTATGTCTGCAATAGAAGATCCGAGTGGAGTTTATAATGGAGATGAATTATATCACTCTGGTACAATTAATGTCGCTGATTATACAATTAAAGACTGGAATAGGGTTGGTTGGGGGAATATTTCTTTTGATACAGGATTTACTTATTCATCAAATGTTGCTGCTGTTAAGCTTGCTCAAAGATTAGGAAAAAGAAAGTTAACAGAATATTATGAAAAATTAGGCTTTGGTAAAAAGACAGATATTGAACTTGCTAATGAAGCATCTGGAAATATTAATTTTGAATACGAAGTAGAACTTGCATCGGCTTCATATGGTCAAGGTATTTCTGTAACACCAATTCAAATGATTCAAGCATTAACGACGATTACAAATGATGGAACAGTTTTAAAACCCTATATAATAGATAAAGTTGTAGATACAAATACCGATGAAGTAGTTTATAAAGGAAAAAGAACAGAACTTAATAAAGTTTATTCAACTTCTACAGTTAATAAAATAATTGATTTAATGGATAAAACAGTTAATTCAAATGATTCTGTCGCAACTGGTAAAGTTTATGCAACGCCTGCTGTAAGGCTTATTGGTAAGACAGGAACTGCTAATTATGTTGGTAGTGATGGGAAATATGTAACAGGATCATATAATAATATAAGGTCTTTTGCGGGAATATTTCCTAAAGAAAATCCGGAATATATAATTTATGTTGCTCAAAAAGATTTCCAAGGTACTAGTAAAAACATTGGTAATGTTATAAAAGATTTGGTAGAAAGTGTTGCTAAATATCGTAATTTGGATGAAAGACCTAGTGATAAGGATGAAACGAAAATTGTTAATGTTGGCAATTATTTAAATACATCTTTAATATCTAGTCAATCTAAGTTATCTAATTTAGGCGTAACACCAATTGTGATTGGAAATGGAGAAACTGTAGTAAGTCAGTATCCCAAAAAAGGAACTAAGGTTTCGCAAAAATCAAAAGTTTTCTTACTTACAAATGGTACAGAACAAATTATGCCAGACATGAGAGGCTGGAGTAGTAGTGAAGTTATGACATTTGCAAGCATTTTAAAAATCCCATTAACTATTAATGGATATGGTTACGTTTCATCGACAAATATAGAACCAGGTGCTATAATAGATTCATCAACAGATCTTGTAGTTAATTTAGCAAATATAGATGCAGGATCATTAGTTAGTTAGGAGAAGTAACATGGAAAAGAAAAAACAAAAAATTAAAAAGAAAACAGAAAATGAAAAGAATAAAATATTAATGAAGATAAAAAACTTTTTTAATAACCCAGTGCCTCTTATAATTGTTCTTATTGCAATTATTTGTGTTTTACTCATATTTATTTCTAAAATGAATACAAAATCAAAAATATATGTTGGAGAAATTAATAAAGATGGAATGCAAGTTGTTAATGTTCATTATTTTACTAATAATGATATGAATTATTTTTATTCATCAACTCCTTTATATATTGGAGAATATAAGGATAAGGAAGTTTATTCATACCAAATAGGTTATTATGTTGAAGATAAAAATGGAGAAATTTATGAATTTGCAACTCGTAGTAAGAGTGCTGATACAAAAGCTAAACTGTCTGTTATAATTGAAGAGTTAGGTGGTTGGAGTTTTGCGGAATCATATAACAATAAGTATTTTTTCACAAATGAAGTTATAAATAACATGGATAATTTGCATTTAATGATTAAGGCTAGTACTAAAAAAGGTACAAATGAGGCTGATATTAGTTTAGATTTTAAAGTAGATTTAACTAAGATATCTAAGTAATGTTTAAATTTAATAACGAGATTTTATGAAAAAGAATATCCGCTTCAGTAAGGGATATTTTTTTTAGATAAAGTATATGAAATTTCTTAGAAGCCATTTATTTATGTAAATAAACTTTTAAATATGTGTTATAATAACTTTAGAGGTAGTATTATGAAGTATTTAAGAAGAAAACGTAAGATAAAATTGAGTGATTATGGACATTTTTTGATTTTAGTAGTGTTGCTAGATTTCTTTTTAATATCTAATTTATTGCGTGTTGATATGACTTATGCATCCATTGATGCTGGTATTAAACTTGATATGATAGGAGATGTTAATCAAGTTTTACAAATTAATACAGATTATGTAGATTCAGGTGTTAAAGTTACAGTAGATGATCAAGAATTGACATTAGATGATATGGACTATTCAATCGAAAATAATGTTGATTCAAGTGCAGTTGGAGACTATAAGGTAAAATATCATGTTATTTATGATAATAAGAATTATGATTTAATAAGAAATGTAACAGTAGTTGATACTACACCTCCTGAGATAAATATTTTAACTAGTAAAGTTAGTAAGAACTCTTGTGGCAATAACCTAAAATATTATGCTATAGATAATTATGATGGAATTTTAACTGATAAAGTAAGTGTCATTGAAGAGAATGGTTTATTTAAGTTAACGGTTACTGATTCTTCGGGAAATAAAACAGAAAAAACAGTTCCTGTTAGTGAGACTATAAATGATTATGTTTTAGAACTTGTAGGAAATTTATATACATATGTAAAAGTGGGACAAGACTACATAGATGAGGGAGCTAAAGTTACTAATATTTGTGGTAAAGTGTTAGATGTTCCATACCAAGTTGATGGGGATGTAGATACTAGTACTCCAGGAGAATATACGATTTATTATCGTGTAAATGGCGTAGACGCTTATCAAATGCGCAAAGTTGTGGTGTATAATAATTATAATCAACCACAAATTACAAGTGATGAGGAAAAGGTAATATATTTAACATTTGATGATGGCCCAGGCGTTTATACGGAAGAACTTTTAAATATTTTAGACAAATATAATGTTAAAGCTACATTTTTTGTAACTGCTCAATTTAATAAATATTTACCACTTTTAAAAAGAGAAGCATCTTCTGGTCATGTTGTTGCACTTCATACATATACGCATAATTGGAATTTATATCGTAGTTTTGCAAATTATTACAAAGATTTTAATGAAATGAATAAAAAGATAGAAGAGTATACAGGTAGTAAAACCAAACTATTTAGATTCCCTGGTGGAGGCTCCAATACAATAAGTAAGGGTAAAGCAACGGGAGTTGTTAGTTATATTGCATCACGTATGCAAGAAGAAGGCTATACTTATTTTGATTGGAATGTTGATTCAGGTGATGCTGCTGGAGCTAACAGTAGTAAAATCTATAATAATGTAATTAGTGGAATAAGCGAAAGAAATTATTCTGTCGTTTTAATGCATGATATTAAAAGACCAACAATTGATACAATTGAGAAAATTATTGTTTATGCATTAGACAATGGATATACATTTAAGACATTGTCTAGTAACTCTCCAACTGTACACCATCATGTCAATAATTAATTGCTTATTTACAGTTTATAATATATAATTAAATTATAAGTTGTATGGAGGTATTTGAAGTATGCCAAAGAAAGATGAAGTAAAAATTCCAAAAAAAGTTAAAGAAGAGATGACTTTAGAAATAATTGATGAATTGAATTCAACAATTAAGGAAGAAATAACAGAGACTGTTGTTAATGATATAAAAAAGTCATTTGATCAAGATTATAAGGACACGATTAAAAATGATATAAAAGATGAAATAATTGTTGATATAAAAAAAGATATAAGCAAGGAACAAAAAAAGTTAACTAGATCAAAAAGCTTTAAAATATTTAGATTATATATATATTTAATTATTGTTGTTGCAGCATTAGTATATTTATTATTTAGATTATATGAGACAGATAACTTAACTGTTATAAATGAAAAATATACAAAAAAAGTAGATCCTTCAAATACTACTTTAGTAACAACAACTACTACTGAACAGGTTAAAGACGCCGATTATTATATAAAAAATTATGGTTATTTAATGAATAATATAAAGATTAGCAATGTGGAATTAGTTAAGGGACGTATTTTAGTATCTTCAATGAATATGAGTGATAAACTAGCACTAGCGTATGCTAATGTTGATGCGGCTAAAATAATTGTTGATGGTATAATTCATACATTAAATGAAGAAGATTTAAAGAGTTCTTATGAAGAATTATTTGGAAACCTAGATAATTATTCTCAAAGTAATTTCATGGTTAACGAATTAAATTATGCTTATTCTAGTTTTAATAATTCTTATATGGCAATTGGTGAAGAAAAAGAAAATGGTTATGTAAGTAATATATTAGTTAATGGCTATGAAGAAAATGGAGAAATTGTATTAGAAGCAAAAGCTTATATTATAAGAGATGGTTCCGTTTATAATCCTTCGAATATGAATTATCGTATTACAAGTGTTACAGAAAATATGGATTTAACGAGAATTCAAAATAGATTATTAAGTGTTGAGTATAGATTTGCTCAAGGCAGCAAGGGCTATAATTTAGTATCAATAGTTAGAAAATAATTGAAAAAGTAGAGTATTCAATTATTTTTTTTCTTAGGAGGCTTTATGAAAAGAGTAATTGTTTTCTTATTATCTGTTATGATTCTAGTTATAGGGGTTAAAATAATTAACAATTTACTTAATCCTAAAATAGAATATGCCCTTGATCGAAAGTCAAAGAATTTAGATAGCAGTGAGGTTTATAATTTTGGAGACCACTTTAAAACTTTTACTATTGATAACTTAAATAGTTTTACTTATGATGATATAAATTTACATGTTTACTTTAATGAAGATAAATTAGTAATAAATGACAAAACTATTACCAATGTTCGGAAAGTGTATGATTATTTTGCTTTATATGATGACACTTTACTCATGATTTGTTATGAAAAAGATGAAACTTCGCATCTTTTATTCTATAATTTTCTTACAGGAGAGGAGATTGAAAAAACAAATTATAAAGGTATGGTAATTGACTTTGACAAGGGTATTACTTTTGATGATGATGGAGTAGTTGTAGGTTATAAATTAATAGATGATGGTCTACTCCTTGATTCTAAAAAAGATATTTGTAAATTAAAGAATAAAGAACAAATAGTTTTTATTAAAGTCCAATATGCATATGATTCTATTTATAAAAAAGTAGGCGATTTGCAGGAACTTTATAGTTATAATTTAATGACTTATATAAAACAAAATAATTTATGTTAAAGTAGGATGATCTCCTGCTTTTTTTGCACGAAAAAACACACCGTAGTGTGTTATTATCAAATGGTGACCCGTACGGGATTTGAACCCATGAATGCATGCGTGAAAGGCATGTGTGTTAAACCACTTCACCAACGGGCCATTACAAAATGGTGGGCCTGGGGGGACTTGAACCTCCGACCTCACGCTTATCAGGCGTGCGCTCTAACCAGC
>ERZ777011.959-NODE-959-length-37007-cov-55.725401_pt1 | contig 37007 bp, 37 predicted proteins | sample MGYA00374964_ERZ777011 | MGnify/ENA primary metagenome ERZ777011 (study PRJEB29310, sample SAMD00008975) | mouse gut metagenome | study: EMG produced TPA metagenomics assembly of the Metagenome analysis of fecal microbiota from mouse which was promoted...
CTGCTAAATCGGCTCCCGAATATTAACATTCATTATTAAACACCCTCTTAATTTTTCCGGAAGTTCTGTGCGGTTGAAAATGCCAATCCAATCCGACCATGAAAAATGTTCGGGGAAATAATCACTCACACTGTCAATGCCGGCTGAGTTAGTGATATGATAATAAGAGTCACATTTTAGAAGTCGTGGCGCAGTCCATCCTCTAAACCGTTTTACGTTTGGCGATGGCAACATAAAATCGACTATTTTTTCTCTGAAAAGTGAAATGGTGTCGCTAAAGGTGGTGAGATCTGAAAATTCCCGTACATATCCTATTAGGTGTAACACATTGCGTTTCTTCGATTCAACCAATATCTCAGGCAATTCCGACACATATTTGGTCATAAATATTGTGTCTGTCGCCTGATCTGAAATCAATTTTGGGGTATACCCCATGAAACGTATTGTTATCGGGTAGGCGGTTGAGGGTATATCAGGAATCCTCCCGTCATCGGAACATATTCCGACTATTTTCTTCCCCTTATCAAATATGGAACCCCTCGGTAGAGGTTTTCGTGTAATTGAATCCACAACAATTGCCCCATTCAATTGCCCGATTGCAATAAACGGTAATAGTAGTGTTAAAATAACAATGGCAATAAATTTGTGATTCATTCTTTAATAAAATCTTGAATGGCGGCAATGTATGGGTGTGAGTCCTAAATTTTCAACAGGAACCAAAGCCTCCCTTATAGATGAAACCAAAATCTTAGCCAAACGTGGAGGAATAAAAAGATGCTACTTTTATATCTTTACCCCATAAGAACCCCGTTATCTATCAATGTTTTCTTTATTTGCAAAGCAACGTGATATGCTAAATTGACCGGAACAGCATTACCGATCATTTTGTATCCATAGTTTACATCATTGTATATGAATTTGAAATCATCAGGGAAGCTTTGCACACGTGCAACTTCACGAACGGTCATCCTGCGATAAAGATGTTCACTTCCCTCTACAAATTTTTGCAGATTCTTTTCAACCTTTATCATCTTGGGCGCTTGGGGATGTAGTTGACATTGACGCCCGCTGGCTTGGACTGTAAAACCGGGTTCGTCCCATGAACGCACTCTATTACGTGACATGAATATGGGAGAATATGCCCCTATGAAATATTCGTTATTAGGAAATAAACAGGCATTTCCGTTAGTCTTGTTTTTTTCAAGTGCCGGAATCGCAGAATATTGCAAATCCCAAATACATTCACGCAATGTCGGTTTATGCTTTAATGGCGTGGGATATTGAAAATTTTGTATATTCAAATCTTTACGGAAGCCTATGTAGAATACCCTGTCTCGGTCTTCAGGCACGTCGTAGTCATTGGCATTAAGCATTTTCAAATTCACACCATATCCTGCTTCATCGAATAATTCCATAAAACTATTGACTGCTTCCGAATGACGTTTTGCTAACATTCCCGACACGTTCTCGGCGACAAAGAACAATGGTTGTTTATCACGTAAAATACGTATATATTCATAAAATAGCTTCCCGCGAGCATCATCTATGCCCTTTAAAGATCCTGCTTCGCTCCATGATTGGCAAGGAGGTCCTCCTATTATACCGGTAATGTTATCCGGGAAGTCACAGGACGGGACATTACGAATGTCAGCTTCTATTAGATTCACATCAGGGAAATTTGCACGGAATGTCGGACAAATCTTTGCGTCGAATTCATTTGCTGTAACAGTTCTAAAACCGGCTTTATGGAAACCTAAATCCAATCCACCCGCACCGGAGAAAAGACTAATTAAATCCATTATGGTCCTATTTTATTTCCAAATACAATTTATTGAGATTATAGTAGTAGGCATACCTACTATCTGGATGTCAAATTTTAGGCTTGGGGCAACTACCTTTTCCGCATTGTGTATTCGGAATGAAAATTGCCACCCGCCATCCATATAAAGTTCAACTGTATTTGTCTTATTTGGAACAAAATCAAGTCTTATAATTCGAGTGGGCAATAATACGATTGGTATCTCTATTGACGGTTTTCTATTTATGCCATCTTGATTTAGCGTTCCGTGTAAATTATATGATTGGATTTGGGTTCTTCGTTGGTTGTCAATGCTTATAACCTTATAAAAATCATATTTGCCTAAAAGGTACTCAACTAATCGGCGTGGCACATCAGGATGTGTTTGGCTTTGGCGACTGATTTCGTCTATAAAAGCTTTTAATAAAGGGATGTAAACATCATTCTCTTTGTCAGGTAAATTGTCAAAGAGTGTTTTTTTATTTTTCTCACTAACGAGATAGTTGAACACCGGTCTTACATCATTCCAATAATCTTGAGAGCAGGGGATACCATACCATTTTGCTCCAAAGTCTAATTTTTGTCCAATACGACTATGCTTTACGGCAAAATGATTATGTTTGATGCTTAAACCTATTTCCCATTGAATACTTTTACGAATAATCAGAATGTCACGAACGTCTCCACCTTTACCTTTATTATCCGCTTGTATCATTAATTCCAAGACATCGTTATCGTTTTCGATAATACGGGGTTCTAATTCAAAGATCCTGATAACGGCAGTCTTGGAACTGATTTTGTATATGCCCTTCATTTCATCGGACAATGTATTCCAAGCTTTTTCTGCTGCGGAATAACAACTGTTTTCGACAATATTTACAGATCTAAATTTGTCAATTTCATCACGAAGAGTCCGTAGACAAATGTATTCATAGGCTCTGCCTTGGTTGTTGCTTTTATCACTCATGGGGAATATTAAATCAGATTTAATTGCGAAATTACTTAAAATATTGCAGAAACTAACTTTTTCTCCATACAAAAATAAAAAATAGGAATTAAGCAACAGGAATAGTAGTTTGCTATTTTGGTCGAATTAGATTTGTATTAATTTTGATATCGAATATCTTATCATCTGGCATTGAACTGATTTAAATAGCCTTTTTCATCACAGATATTTGTAAAAGTGTGGTGGTTTGGGGGTGTTTTAACTTTTAATTTCGTAAATTTGCGGTATAACTCTTTTGATACTTATTAAAACCAATCAATAACACAGTGTATGTATAAAAAAATATTACCTCTTGCGCTGTCGCTCGGTATGGTGACAGGTGTCAGTGCGGAGATAGTGAATGTCACTTCGCTGCGACATGCCGGACCTTTTAGTGTTAAAGCACCTTATCAGGTAGACAGCGTTGATGTGAACTCCAAGAAATTTGATGTCTCATCGCTCGTCGATCTGCCACTTTCTCTTGACCTTGTGGCTGAGGGCAAAGTTTTTAATGATTCAATATTGCCTTCGGCTTCGGGCAACGCTCTTCACCTGTTGTCGTTTAAAATTGACAATCCCCGATATGTCACCGGGACAGTGAAGGTTGACGGTGTTAAAAACTTCCGGCTCTTCGTGGACGGAAAGAAAGCTGACAGCCATTACCTTTCGCTTACTCCTTCTACCCATGAAATAGTGGTGAAATGTCTGACTGACGGGGAAAATCCTGATACGGTAAAAGTAAGTATTGATACCGAAAAACCGTCAGATTGGGTTATGGCAGGTGACGGCGATCGCCGATACAATGTAATGGATGTCATGACCGGGAAACGGATTTATGGAGCTTCGCTATCGCCCAGTGGTAAGTATCTGTTAGTGGCATATTATTATACCGACAAAGATGGGAAGACCTCTTACCAATATAAATTGACTGACACATCGACCGGCAAACAACTCTCCTCGCTCGACGGGTGGAAGAGATGGATGCCGGGTAGTGATCGCTTATACTCTACCCGCAATCGTGACGGTAAGACACAGTTAATGGTGACCGACCCGGTGTCAGGAGAGGAGTCCGTTTTAGCGGCATCAATTCCTGAGGGTAGTTTTACGGTTGCTCCGACCGAGGATTTCCTCATATTCTCAAAAGTGGAGAAAGGACCGGAGGAGAAAGCTGACCTTTATGAGATAGTACATCCCGAGGACCGCCAGCCATATTGGCGCAACAGGGTATCATTGTTGAAATATGACTTGAAAACCGGAATAACACAGCCGCTCACTTTCGGATATAAAGGTGCGTCATTGCAGGATATTTCAGACGATGGAAGTAAGATACTTTTCAGTGTGAGCGAGTCTCGTTTGGAAAAACGTCCCACAACTCTGACCTCTCTCTACATGATGGATTTGAACACGCTTGAAACACAGCTTCTGATTGATAAGGAAGGTTTCTACGCCGGCGCATGGCTGTCACCCGACGGTAAACAGATTGCCCTTCGTGCGGCACCTGAAGCTTTCAATTCCATAGGTAAAAATGTGAAGGAAGGGCAGACCCCGAGCATGTATGACTATCAGCTCTATATAATGGATGTGGCTTCAAAGAAAATAACTCCGCTTACCCGTGATTTCAATCCGTCAATTGAGTCTGTGGAATGGAGCCGATACGATGGCAACATCTATTTTACCGCTGAAAACCGTGATTGCATATCTTTCTACCGCATGAACCCTTCATCCGGTAAGATAGAGAATCTTGGCGGGAAAGAGGATTTGGTCAACTCATTTGATCTTTCAAAAAGTTCACCTATGGCAGTGTACTTCGGTCAGGGCGCAATGAATTCCGACCGTCTTTATACCTTTAACTCCAAGAATCTTAAGCATAATCTGATTGACGATGTTAGCGCCGAGCGTCTTGCCGGTATAAAGCTTGGTAAATGCGAAGCGTGGGATTATGTGACTTCACGTGGTGACACTATCTGTGCCCGCTACATTTTGCCAGCCGATTTTGACTCTGCTAAGAAATATCCCATGGTTGTGAATTATTATGGTGGTTGCAGCCCTACATCTCGTAACTTCGAGAGCCGCTATCCCCATCATGCTTACGCTGCTCAGGGATATGTGGTATTGGTGATAATACCAAGCGGTGCCACAGGTTTCGGACAGGAGTTCTCGGCACGCCATGTGAACACCGCCGGTGAAGGTGTTGCCGAAGATATTATAGAAGGTGTTAAGAAATTCACCAATGATCATACTTTTGTCAATGCCGATAAAATCGGTTGCATCGGCGCGTCTTACGGCGGTTTCATGACTCAGTATCTCCAGACTAAGACCGATATATTTGCCGCCGCAATCTCTCATGCCGGTATCAGCGACCACACAAGCTACTGGGGCGAAGGTTACTGGGGATATTCTTACAGTGAGGTTAGCATGGCTAACAGTTATCCGTGGTCACACGCCGACCTTTACGTTAAACGTAGTCCGCTTTATAACGCCGATAAGATTCATACTCCGTTACTGTTCCTCCACGGTGACGCTGACACAAATGTGCCTTTTGGCGAAAGTATCCAGATGTATACAGCTCTCAAGCTTCTCGGACGTGAGACTGCTTTCGTGGCGGTAAAAGATGCCAATCATCAGATTATGGAGTTTGACAAGCGTCAAAAATGGCAGAATACCATCTTCGCTTGGTTTGCTAAATATCTTCAGGATGATCCCACATGGTGGGATGCGATGTATCCTCCCAAGAGCTTATGATAGCATGAATCCATCATCTGGTATATCCGATTGAGCCGGATGGTGTGACGGTTTGAAGGTCGATTGTAAAATTCTTGCAATTACTATTGTTATAGAATTTTACAATCGCCTTTCCGTTATCGTCAGGCTTGACAGCCGGATTCCAGTATAGTGTGCGACGATAATCCGGTTCAGGTTCCATCATGGAATAGTCAGGACTGTAAAATTCAGCCGGTGCGCTGTAACCCTGAAGCCGTGTTTTGCGGACACCTTTTCCGGCGTCTACGGGGATTTTTCCTTCAGGATAAGTTTCTATGAATACTGCGCACCCATAGATTTTGTCAATATCAAATAATGTGATCATCGGGTCGGCATAATGCCACATTTGTGTCAGATTTTCGGTAATATAGATTGACTTTATTGCTTCTAACCTGATATTTTTATACCGGTCGTAATCCTCTTTAGTGCGGTATGTGCGATTGTAATTTATCACGAATAAAGGCATTCTCCCTTTGTAAAGCAAGTATTCCTCGCCGCTTGCGTATGTGGGTGTAAAATTGATATTCATCTCCCTTAGGAATGTATGGATATCGTCACCGATAAATTTTCCTTCGTCACGAATGTCATCAAGCCCTGATTTCACATCATAGTAGGCTATTGATTTTGAACGAGCCTCATAAATATCCCTTTCCTTGGAATTTTTCTTGGCTTTCACCACTACTTCGTCTAGATGTTCAACCCGGTTTTTGTCTACTCCGGCAGTGGATAGCGAGTCATCGATAGCCGTGAGAAGATGACTCAGATTTTCTTCCGGAATAGAGTCAGACTGGGCTATTAGTTTCGTGGTGTCGGTTTTTATGTCGTTAACAGTTGATATTTCCAAGTCGGTGTAGCGATATGGTTGTGGCTCGGGACTAAAAAGGCGGTCGATGGAGATTAGATAATCTTTCTTTTTACCCTTCTCCCGTGCGGCAAGTATCAGGTTCCAGTCGCCATACACGTCGGCTGTGAACGAGAATCTGCCGAGACTGTCACTTTTCAGCACATCCATGGCTGTGGCTAATTTCTCATTCTCCTGATTGCTTTTGAGCAGAAACGCCGATATGTCTACTCCCGGTTTCGGCTTTTTCTTATTATATGCGTTGACTACACCTGCCGTTTCTATCCCTGATGTCTCAGGATTGTACCTAAGGTCGGCTGGTTTAGATTTTACCATGTTTTCCCATGGGTATCTGTGCCAACCCTGCACCATAAGCAGTAGGTCAAGATCGGCACGATGTTTGCGGTCGTCAGATTCAAAATAATATTCCGGATTCGCCACATAGCCTTTTATCTCTGACATTAGCAGCAGATCGGTCATTATATTTCGGTTCCAGCTTATTTCATCCTTCCCGTCTCTGATTGACAGGGAAAATGGCGAGGTCACCGGCTTGCCGTCATCCTCCTTTAGCGAGAACTCTATGCTTACAGGTGAGTATGGAGTATAAAAATCTTTATCGGGTGTTGCTGAAATTGCAACATTTCTATATCCATGTTTGAACAACATGCGGTCGCTTATAGCCTTCCCGGACTTATCAAACAATACGATTTCAGCCACTCCGGGCGGCAGCACGCTGTTATCAAATTTCACCTCTAACGGCTTTTGGAAAGAGGTGGCGAACACTGCATAATTTTTCAACAACCCTTGGCTTAATAGTGCTATGCCGAGAGTGTCACGTCTAATGTCATTTCCATTCCGCATAACTGAAATGCTGATGCTGTCCGTGTTCGAAAGGTTGTCCACAGTCATCACATATCCGCTTTCCAATGCTTCAGGAAGATCGAATGAATGTCTTTTCCCGTCATATTCTACCACTGCTTTCGCACTGTTGTCGGATGGCGTGTATGTGAAAATCCCTTTACCTTCATGGCTGACGGAAAAATCAGATAAGACTGTGCCGTCCTTGCCGATGACCTTTCCGGTCGCATAAATCGGATGCCCGTATCTGTCGGTTATCTCGAATGCAACTTGTGAAGGCAGTCCCTTGACGAGATTCCACCTTCAGGATAGAATTTAAGATTTAACTTGTCAAACTTTTGGGGCTTTTTGCGCTTGTATTCAAATTTTCCACTTCCGTATTTTCTCATTTTCCGGTTCGCATAGTCCCCCTCGGCTTTCGGTTGTTCAAAAATGGGAATGATGCGTGAAAAGATAGCACCCTCTCCGAAATTGAGCATGTATTTTGTGTATCCCCTTATCTCATAAATCCGGAATAGAAAGGCACACGGTTGATTATGAAGTCACTGGCTGCTCGTCCGTTTTCTACCTTCAGCACTTTCTTGTTTATTACCTCTCCTCCCGGGTTCAGCAGTTCGACATACAGAGTGTTGCTGATAGCCGGAAGAGTGTTACCGTCGGCGTTGACAATGTAGGCATTGAAATAGATATTGTCGCCATAATAATAGCTTGTGTTGTCAAGATGCAGGTATACTTTCTCCTGCGGTAGTGAGTTTGAAGCCGCATTAGCGAGGATTAATTCAATATTACCATCTTTCTTAAACTCAAAATTAGAGTTCTGATTATTCTCAGGTATAGATGATAGTGACGCCTGCGCCGAAAGATTCAGCACAAGCGTCACTATAATTGTTAATATTGATTTTTCCAATATCATTTTTAGCTATCAGAAGTAAGTATGATATGCAAAAGTAGAGAAAAATCCGGATTTAAAATAGTGTAAATGTAAAAAAACGTTAAAATTATTTAGCTGCATGATTATTATTTTGATGGCTTGACGAGCTGCATGTATTCGCCATATCCGTATGTCTCCATTTCATCCAAAGGTATGAACTTCAGGGAGGCACTGTTGATGCAATATCTCATGCCGCCGGTTGCCTCCGGTCCGTCAGGAAACACATGCCCTAAATGTGAGTTTGATTTCGCAGCCCTCACCTCGGTGCGCATCATGCCGTGGGATGTATCGAGAATCTCTTTTACAAGATCATTATTTATCGGGCGTGAAAATGCGGGCCAGCCACAACCTGAATGGAACTTGTCGGTTGACACAAACAGAGGTTCACCTGTGGTTATATCCACATATATTCCGGGTCGGAATTCGTTGTCATATTCATTGGCAAACGGCGGTTCGGTCGCACTGTTTTGTGTCACTTCCCATTGCATCGGGGTGAGTTTGCGGCGCAGTGTTTCGTCATCCGGACGCTGGTATTTATTGTCGGAACCATTCTCTAATCCCCAATGGCGTGCCACTTCAAACAGGGCAGGGTTGACATGGCAATATCCTCCCGGATTCTTGTCAAGATACTCCTGATGATATTCCTCTGCCGGGAAGAAGTTTTCAAGATACCCTGACTCTATGGCTGGTTTCTGTCCCAATTCCTTGGCAAAGGCTTTGAGTTTGTCCTCAACCACCAGCCCCTCTGCCTGAGTGGTGTAATATATACCGGTGCGATACTGTGTGCCTATATCATTCCCCTGCCGATTGACTGATAGAGGGTCAACGCTCATGAGGTATAGATCCAATATCTGGGGCAGCGTTACTTTTTGAGGGTCAAATACCACTTTTACTGTCTCTGCGGCATCAGTTTTCCCTGTGCAGACCTCTTTGTATGTGGGATTTGCCACTTTACTGTTGGCATAACCTACTTCGGTCGATACCACTCCGGGTACGAGTGAGAACATATGCTCCGTACCCCAAAAGCAACCTCCGGCGAGGTAGATGGTCAGATAGATAGTCGGTGTCATAGATTTTAAAAGTTAGTTTGGAACTGAGTTTAACATTTTATAAAAGGTTTAAATCAGTTCTTGAATAAAAGTGTGTGATTGATTAACAATATACACCCTTTATCGGTTCTATAATTGAAATTACTTAAAATGATATAGGAATTTCAATTAAGATGCGTTATATTTGCAAACATAAATAAAAAATTTTAAAATCAAGTCATTTATCAACTCATTTATTAACCAACAAAACAAATCTACTGTTATGAAAAGTATTCAAGGCATTGTGCCTGCGCTTTTGGTCGCATTAGCAATCGTTATTCTCGGCTTTTGTCTTAAAGCCGGAATAGATAATATCGCCTATAGGGATAGGGAAGTCACCGTGAGAGGTTTGGCAGAACGTGAAGTCCCTGCCGATCTCGTCACTTGGCCCATCACATATTCGCTTGCCGGTAACGATCTTCAGACAATATATGACAATGTTAGCAGCAATAATGCTATAATTGTCAAATTCCTTACCTCAAACGGTATCAGTACTGATGAAATTTCCGTGAATCCGCCTGACACTTACGATGCTGCCTCAAATCGTTACAGCTCTGATTCCTTTAAATTCAAATATGCGATTAACTGTACTGTGACCGTGACCACAAAGAAGGTTGATAAGGTGCGTGAATTGCTTAACCGCCAGTCCGAATTGCTCAAGCAGGGGATAGCGTTCTCTAATTCATACATCAACTATCAGTTCACCGGTCTAAACTCCATAAAGCCTGAAATGATAGGACAGGCTACACGTGCCGCTCGTGAGGCTGCAGCTCAGTTTGCCGCCGACAGTGATAGCCGTGTGGGTAAAATCAAGACAGCTTCGCAAGGTCAGTTCTCTATCGAGGATTCCGACGATAGTACTCCATACGTGAAGAAGGTACGTGTGGTTTCAACTATAGTATATTACCTCGAAGATTAATAGGTGTCATGAATATAGAGGAAGTGCGTGAATATTGCCTGTCCCTACCGATGGCGACTGAGGATTTTCCTTTTGACGATGTTATATTGGTATTTCGTGTGTTTGGCAAAATTTTTGCATTTCTTTCGCTTGACGGCTCAGGGTGGTTTGCCCTGAAATGCGCTCCTGATTATGCGCTTGAACTTCGAGAAGTGTATCCGGAAATACGTGGGGCGTTCCACATGAACAAGAAATATTGGAATCAGGTTGATCTGCAAGGTGACCTTTCCAATGATTTCATAGAGGGTCTGATACGCCACAGCTATTCCCAAGTGGTGAAAAAATTCTCCAAGAAGCTTATTGCCGAGAACCCGATAATCAGCACCGTTCAAGAATGAACTGATTCCCAGTTCAATAATTGACATCTTACAAAATGAAAATGGTGGAGACGCTTGAAAACGCCTCCACCATTTTTGTTATATGACTGCTGCTTTAAAATCTGCTGCTCTCTGATTCGGCTGCCGCTCCACCTTTATATTTTGACTTCTTGGGTTGGAACTGGTAAGTGAGTGAGAGTGTCACATTACGACCGTCATATTTCTGATATTTATTCACTATTACCCCGTAAGTGTTCATTGACCAGTCATTGTTTATGGTGTTGAAAATGTCGTTTGCCGAGAGCTTAACGGTAAGCGATTTATTGAAGAATTGCTTGCGAAGGCTCATGTCCATTGCAAACCATGATGCCGCAAACCGGTTGGTGTGCATGTCGCCATTGCTTTGACCTGTGATATTGGCTGTGAGAAGCAGACCCAATGGGAGCCGGAGGGTATTCGTGATACCATAATTGAAAAATGGCTTGTTGTATTTCACTCCTTCGATTTCTAACCATTGAGTACTCATCCCGACAGTCACGTCAGGTGTCCAGTTGCCGATGCTCTTTCCCCACATAAGGAACAGGTAGAATGACGACACATCTATATTGATAGGTTGCAGGAGCAGTTGCGGGGTGGAGGCGGGATAGAGTCTTTTCACGAATGCGTATGTGTCAAGGCTGCGCATGAACGCACTTTGAAGCATAAAGTCTTTCCACATGCCGAATAGTTGCACCTGATGCATCCGTTCATCACGCAATGCCGGGTTCCCTCCCTCTATCTGGTACTGACCTGCATATGTAAGTCCGCTTGTGAGTTGGGAATAGGGTGGTTTGACAGTAGCCATTTTATAGCTGAGTGATATGGAACTTTCCTCGTCAGGGGTATAGCCGATGGTTAGGTCGGGTGTCAGGAAGTTGTCTTTTCGGCTCACATCATTATCTTTCTTACCGTTGATTTTAAATAGGTAGTTCACATATTCATACCTTGCTCCTGCCGAGATGTTGAATTTGCCAAAGCTCTTATCCCATGAGGCGAATAAGGACAGCGAGGTCTGTTTTGCATCAGTCAGGTTGGATGGTATGTAGCTTTCAACCTCCTCGTTGAGCATACGGTAGTCCATTGATGTGCGTGTGTAGGAGTTCTGGGTGCCGACAGTCAACAGACCTCCTGCAAGAGGATTGTCCATGTAGAGTTTCCCGGCATAAAGCTTGGATTTGCGTTTCTGGGTTGAACGCACATCTATAATATCTGCTGTGTTGGTGTCAGATTCGGTAAATGGTGATGAATGGCGGTACTCACCGTCGAAATGCAAATGTAGTTTCTCAGAAAATTTACCGTCGTAATATGTGTTGGCAAGATGATTCTGAGAGGAGATTTCCTGAGTTATTGTCAGTTTTAGCGGGTCTTCATCGTCAATCCATTCAAAGCCGTGATTGCTGAAATCGCCATGCTCCTTTGAATATCTGTAGTATGCGCCGAAATTATGATTGCCTGTCGAGATATTAAATCCGAGTTTCCCCGAACCGTTATTCCCGGGATAAGTATTATCCTGCCTGCTCCCTATTACCATCGGTTTCCCCTGATACTCGAACCGGTTTATAGTGCGACCCTTTATCTCGCTGTTGTTGTGGGCGAATGTGCCGCTTCCGAATATCTCGAAATTCCGTCCGTGGTAACTTAGGTTGAGAGCATCGTTTGCACTCCATTTCCGGCTCCTTTTCACCTCTGCCATGTCAATCACGCTAACCCCTTTGAGAAAATTTTGCCGTGTGGTGATGAGGATTACCGCCTGAGTGGTGCTTTCATATTTGGCACCCGGGGCAAGAAGCAGCTCCACACGTTTGAGATTGGATGAAAGTAGTGTCTTGAGTTCTTCCCCCTCACGCATCGGTCTGCCGTCTATGTATATTTCCGGTGTTCCTTTCCCGGTCACTGTCACAGCGTCGTTTTCGTCTACCTTTATAAGCGGTAATTGGCGAAGCACGTCGTAGGCATTGCCGATTTCCGACAAGCTTGTGCCGGGAATGGTTGTGACGAGTCTGTTACCATCCATTTTGGTGGTATGCTTAGCTGTCACCACCACTTCGTCAAGGAGGTTTTCCAATGAGTCAGGAATCGCTTTTTCCTGCGCAATCGCCGTGATAAATGTGAGTGCGGCGAACCATGTGATAATTACAAATCTATTCATAACAAGAGTCTTTGATTTTGATGCAAAGTTACTCTGATTATATGGAATATCACTAATTCGCAGTCTGACTCACCGATTTGTAATCATTTTGTAATTAAGGTATTACACAAGTGCGTTGCTCCGATTTTCTGACATGGAGTCGGGAGGGTCAGAAAACCGATAGATATAGGGCTTCATTTTTCAGACCGCCCGATTTCAGTTTGCTTTTTAGACGTGATTTACGCTTATATATCACTTCTATTGTTTCACCAAGAAGCATACTGATGGCACGGTTGGAGAATCCGCATGAAAGCAATGTCATGAGTTGGTAATCGTCCTCAGTGATGGAGGGCATGTCAGCCTTAAGTTTTGTCAGGATTCCGTTGCGACATTCGTTGACTGATGCTTCGATTTCTGCCATTGTGCCGCTGTCGGTTTTTAGGCTCTCTATCTCCTTTTTCACCTGTTCGGCTATGGCTTTTCGTTCAGTCTTGGTGCCCTGCGCTTCATAGAAAGTGTCACACAGCTTTCCGATTAGTTCGAAGCGTTTGCTGAAAAGTTTTTCCACTTTCTCCTCCAACCCTGAGCAGTCGGCTTCACGTACTGATAATAGAGACCTTAATCCAGATGCTTCGGCGAGAAGTGTTTCAGCTCTTAAATTTTGCATTTTAAGTCGCTGGCGTTGCCATACAATCACACTGATAGCGAGGATTAATATGATAATTCCGGCAAAGGTATACCTTTCACGTGTCAGACGTTCCCGGTATAAGCTGTACTCACGTTCCTTCTGTATGTATAATGCTGCTATGAGATTATCGCAACCGGCTTTCGAATCGGTATCGAGTAGTGTGCGTAATTCTTTTGCTCGTTGGAGTTGGTCTTTCAGATTATGGTGGTTGTAATAGGAGAGGGCTATATTAATAATGGTGTCCGATGGCGCTTTAAGATTGTTAGCCACCATTGCCTCACTGTATAGCATAGCCCATCGTGCCATGTCTGACGAGTCGTCAATTTCAGATATATCAAGTGCGTTAAGTTGCTCGTATGCTTCTTGAGGATTTGTGCCGAGAAGTGATTGAGCATCATCAAGCTGTCTGCTGAAACTGCTTGACATCGTGCAGCCCGACAGCAGAAGTATGAAGAATATGTATAGTAACTTTTGCATAATCTGATGATGATTTTCTGAAACGTTGCAAAATTAATCAATACTATCAGTTCCGGCAAAAATAATGTTTGAAAAACTCGACCGGCGTAAAGAAAATCATGCGGGGTCCGGAGTAACGCATCACCTTACGTATGCGTTCTCGCATGTCAGGACGGTAACAATGTGTAAGGCATCGTCTGCAAGCACTCTTGCTATCGCCATATTTGCAATGAGACAGTCTGAGAGCCGCATATTCCATCAAAGCCTTACATTCAGGGCAAATTTCCGAATTTCCCTCTTTATGCCGGCAATAGATGCGTATCATGAGATTGACTATCCTTATCTCTTTCTCAATTCTCGACATCAGTGTGTTTATGGCTGTTTACAAATTGGAAGGCTATGCGCTCGGAGCCGTCAGCTATATTTATGATTCCGCAGCGGGTGAACCCAAGCTTTGTGACCGCATTGCGCATAGGTAGGTTATCGGCGTGAGTGTCTATTCTGACATCTTTGCCTGTCATTAGAGCGTATTCCACAGCTTTTCTCAGTATGCCGTGGGTGCTACCGTCAGAAGCTATGCGATGAATTGTGACGTAGGGACTGTCATTTAGCCATTCGCCGTCTCTTATTATAATATAGGTAGGCTCGGGTACTGTCATCATGCAGAATGTGCCTATGATGTTCCCGGTATTATCAGTGACCGTGTGGCTCCATCCATTGGCTATGTCATTCATGAGCACATCCTCGGTCGGGTATCCGTTTATCCATTGCTCAAGGTTGCCGGTTGATCGCATGAATTTTTTTGCGATTTCAAACACCTCCATGAGCTGTGGAATATCCTCTTTGCGTGTTAGCCTTATTTCCATTTATCTACTGTTAGTCGGCAATATTTTCAGTTCTTTTCAGCCGAAGGTTGATTTGAGTGCTCATCTCATCTGCGTTTTTGCAGGAGATAACATATTTTTTCCCCGATTTTAAGGTTACGAGTATCAGTTGGTCCATACGAGTGCCATAGACGAAAAACTTTCCAAGCTCCTGATTGCGGTAATGACCCCAATAGCCCATAAACCCGCTGCTACCTAAGGTTCTTACAAAATTCATGGTGCGTTGATAGGGAGCCACGGAAGCTATGTCGGCTAACGGGATGATTTTCTTTGAAATCAATTTGCCTATTATCAGTAATGAGTTGGTGACCTCCACATATTTCGGGCAGTAATATAATCCGCAGATGAAACTGATGAAAAGCAGAGCCGCCACTATGATCAAGGCGAAGTCTTGTCCTGACGAATGGGTGTTTATAAACGGTATTGCCGCCCATGCTATGAATAGCAATACAGTTATTACTATCGAGGATGTATTCCAATTACAAGGCTGTCGATATTTGAACATGGTTCGAATTTTAGTTTTGAATATCTTTGAGCGATGGATTCTGATTAGTCCTATCTCCGCAAAGTTAATTATTATTTCCGAAATGATGATTGGTAAGTGGCGAAAATCAACTGTGCAGTCTCTTTAGATATTTAATCCAACTGTAATGTTTCCGCCTTTTAAGATATGTGAGATCATGACCGTATAGATATGCTTCCTGTTCAAAAGATATAGCATAGTATGCGGCTCTCCAATTTCGAAGGATAACCAAACGGCACAGCCAATCCAATATATACATTATATAAAATGGTATGTATAGCAATTCACGCTGCTGTGCGTTGTGTATACGCTCATGGTTGATTACCCACTTGTCAATCCATCCTTTGTCACTCGTCCACAGTGTCCCGAAGAGATTGACACAAAAACCGTCAGGAATCAATCGGCATTTGATTATCATTGTTTGATTTTAATTCTTTGAAGCAAAGATACGAATTATACTTATATATAAAACGATTTGGAAGTATGAATTGAAATATTACGGCTCTTAGTTTAGAAAAATTTGCATAATATGACGGATATGGTTAACTTTGACGTAGAACTGATTTAGTCTGTATAAAATTTAAATCAGTTGGTGTATTTGAGTTTATCACATATTTACTGCCCGTATGAATTTCAGAACATTATTTGTAGTCCAGTTTATTTTTATTGCTGCTTTTGCAACAAAAGCTGATAATCTATTCAATTCGCTTCTCGGTAAGAGTGATGAGGAGGTAGATGCCAGAATAAATCAGGTGTGGGAGCATTTCTTTACTCCCGCAGATTTAAGTAGGTATGAGGAACCGAATGAGACTTCTGTGTATTACGAATGTCCTGACGGCACAGCTTTTGTTATGGATACCGGTAATAATGATGTGCGTTCCGAAGGGATGTCATACGGAATGATGATAAGCGTGCAATTAGACCATCGTGAGCAATTTGACAAATTATGGGAATGGTCTAAACGCCACATGGCGTATGAACTCGGCTCTGCATGGGATGGCTATTTCTGTTGGCAATGCAAGCCTGACGGTTCGAAGATAGGTGGAAGCAATGCCTCGGATGGGGAGTTATATTACATAACAGCACTTTTTCTTGCATCAGAGCGTTGGAATGAACCTCGATATGCCGAAGAAGCGAATACGATTTTGGCAAAAATCATGAATAAGGATGGCGAAACATCCGGTGTATATAACCTATATAATCGTGATAACGGACTTATCACATTCGTGCCTGACCGAATGGGGTGCGGATTCAGCGATCCTTCCTACCAGCTTCCGGCATTTCTTGACAAATGGGCATCGGTGGCAGAGGCTGACAATGAGTTTTGGGAAAGAGCGGCTATGGAAGCTCGTAAACATCTTATTGCTTCCTCACATCCTGTCACAGGGCTATATCCTGATTATAGTGAATATGACGGAAGAGCCTATAAGTGGGTTCATGCAGGATATGATACCTCGATTTATATGTATGATGCCATAAGATGCGCCATGAATGTAGGAATGGACTATTATCTGTGTGGAAAAGATAAGGTTAATCAGACAGAAGTGATGAGCCGCCTGTTGACTTTCTTTAAAAACGATGGTTTCAAGCATGGTCATTTTGCTCTTGACGGGTCAATGGCATCGGGAGGTTACTCGAGGGGTATGGATGGTGCGAATGCAGTCGGAGCTATGGCTCTTGCTTCGTCAGAAATTCCCGGTCATAAGGAATTGGCAAAGGAATATGTGCAACGCCTTTGGGATGCCAGACCGCCAAAAGGTAAATATCGCTATTATGAAGGTTTGGTTTATTTCCTGTCCATGCTCCATGTCTCAGGTCGCTTCTCGCTGTAGAGGGGATAGGGTAGAGGCTCTTAACCAGTGATGACGTATGGATGATAAATTTCAATTATGATGCGGTACTAATTTGGATAAAAGGAGAATAATCAGTAATTTTGCGCTCTGAAAATAACGGAATCTTATTTCAGCCTTTATAATCACTACACTCCTATATGAGAATAATAAAATTTAAGAGTACCCTATGCGTGCTTTTGACCGCCACGGTCCTGTCATCCGTGACGGTGGCAGCTTATGCCGACATGACCGATGAACAAGTTGTTGAATATGTGAAACAACAACGGAGTACCGGTAAAACTGAGCGCCAGATCGGCAAGGAGCTGATAGCAAACGGCGTCACAAAGGAGCAGATAGAACGTGTGCGTAAAAAATACGCTTCTTCCGAAACCCAGTTGCAGGCTAAGCCGAAAGTTGACACTAAGGTAGTGCGTCAGGCTGCAGAGAACGCCCCTGACAATCCTACAGTTCAGACTGTCGCAGCAATTGAGTCTCAACCAATTGAACTGAAACCCACCAGCAACATATTTGGTCATAATGTATTCTCATCAGAGACACTTTCATTTGAACCTAACGAAAATCAAGCCACTCCGCAGGACTATCGTCTTGGTCCCGGCGATGAGGTGGTAATTGATATCTGGGGAGCGAGTGAAGACCGTCTGCGTGAGACCATATCACCCGAGGGTAACATAATTGTGGAACAGCTCGGTCCGATCTACCTCAACGGAATGACTATCGGGGAGGCAAACGACCATATCCGCAAGCTGTTCGCTTACAAATATGCCGGTGTTGAGGAAGCAGAGACTGACATAAGCCTCACACTCGGAGCTGTGCGCACCATACAGGTCAACATTATGGGCGAGGTTGCCACTCCCGGTACCTATAGATTGTCACCGTTCTCCACTGTGTTCCATGCGTTGTATCGTTCAGGTGGTATAACCAACATCGGTACTCTGCGTAACATCGAAATCATGCGTGCCGGACGTCGTATTGCGACTGTGGATGTCTATGATTATCTGTTCGGAGGTAAAAACTCACAGAATATCAATCTGCAGGAGGGCGATGTCATAATTGTACCTCCCTACGAAACCTTAGTTCAGATGGACGGCAATTTCAAGCGCCCTATGTACTATGAAGCTAAAAAGGGTGAAAGCCTTGCTGACATTATCCATTATGCCGGAGGCTTTTCAAGCAACGCATACACTGATGTTGTAAGACTTAGACGCAGAACAGGCAAAGAAAACGAGCTGTTCAATGTAAGATCTGACGAGTTCGCCACTTATCCTTTGCAGGATGGTGATGTGGTGATCGTGGGTGAAATCCTCGATAGATTCTCTAACAGAGTACAGGTTAGAGGACAGGTTATGCGTCCCGGCACTTATGCTTTAGGAGCTGATATGGCTACTCTGCGTGATCTCGTAAATAAGGCTGACGGACTTGTTGAAGATGCTTACACTGAACGTGCATTGATCTATCGTGAAGGTCCGGACCTCACGCTTCAGGTAATTCCCGTTGATCTCGGTGCTGTTATGAATGGCACTGCTCCGGATGTGGAATTGAAACGAAACGACATTATTGAGATAGCGAGCCTTCAGGAAATCATTGACCGTGGCGGTTTCACCATCCAAGGTCTTGTTGCCGATCCGGGTACATATCCCTACGCTGAGAATACCACTATCGAAGACCTTATTCTTCAAGCCGGCGGTATGCTTCAGGGTGCGTCAACCGCCCGTATCGAAGTGGCTCGTCGAATCATCGACCCGAAATCGCTTCGACCCAGTAATGAAACCGCTGAGATTTTCAGTTTCCCATACAATGGCGGTAAGGTAGGTTCCAATGGATTCACTCTCGAACCATACGATATCGTTACAGTGCGTAAGAGCCCGGTATATGTCGCTCAGCAGAGAGTGGCTATCGGTGGTGAGGTTGCGTTTGAAGGTGCTTATACCATTTCAAAACGAAATGAGCGTCTTTCTGACCTCGTGAATCGTGCCGGTGGTCTTACAAATGCTGCATACGTGCGCGGCGCTCACCTCAGCCGAAAGATGACTGAAGATGAGATGCAAGCCAGAGAGGAAAGTATGCGCATAGCCCGCATGATGAGAGGTGGCGAAGGAACAGACTCTATCTCTATGGATAAAATGGTATTGTCCGACCGTTATAATGTGGGTATTGAACTTGACAAGGCTATGGCTAACCCCGGCAGTGACGAGGATCTCGTGCTGCAGGAAGGTGATGTGCTCTTCATCCCGCAGCTTGTAAACACAGTCAGAGTGCTGGGCGATGTCTTGTTCCCCAACACTGTGGTGTATAAGAAAGGTGAAAACCTTAAGTATTATATCAATCAGGCTGGCGGTTACGGCTCAAGAGCAAAGAAGAGCCATGCATACGTAGTGTATCTCAACGGTACCGTCGCTCGTGCGAAGGGTAAAGTGGCTATTGAACCGGGCTGTCAGATTATAGTGCCCTCTAAGGCTCCCGGCAAGGGTCCTGACTGGCAAGCTATAATGTCTGTGGCATCTGTCGGTGGTACACTTGGAACTATGGCGGCAGCTATCGCTACTCTTTTGAAATAACCAATCCTAATTCAACCCTATACAAAATGATAGACGAGAAAAACAATATTGATGATCCTCGTGATGACGAGCAGGAGATTGATCTTCTCGAACTCGCCCAAAAATTGTGGGCTGACCGTAGGTTCATATTAAAGATTGCGCTTTTTGGAGTGTTGACAGGATTGGTGGTAGCATTTTCCATCCCTAAGGAATATACCACTACTATTAAGCTTGCCCCTGAATTTACCGATAGCAAGCAGATGTCGGGAGGTCTCGGCGCTCTTGCATCGATGGCTGGAATCAATGCCGGTGGAAGTGGCGTTGAGGCTGTACAGCCGCAGCTTTACCCTGACATTGTGTCATCAGTTCCGTTCACTATCGGGCTGTTTGATGTCCCGGTGACTGATAAGAATGGGGAACTGAACACCACAGTTAGAAAGTATCTTGAGGAGGAAACTTCGGCTCCATGGTGGAGTGCGGTGATGAGTCTTCCCGGTAAAATGATAGGTGGTGTGATGTCTATATTTTCCGATAGCGAGGATGAGATAGCGGCTGATTCGGTGAACACTTTCCGACTTTCAAAGGACGAGAGCGCCATAGCTGAGGCTCTTAATGCCCGTGTGTCGGCTGATGTTGACACTAAGACATCAATCATCACTCTTTCGGCTACAATGCAGGACCCGATGGTATCCGCCCTTCTTGCCGATACGGTTGCCGAACGTCTTAAGGCTTATGTGACAAGCTACCGTACTAACAAGGCGCGTGAAGACTTGGAATACTCCAAGAAGCTTAACGATGAGGCGAAAAAAGAGTATTACAAGGCTCAGCAACGTTATGCTGATTACATGGATAAGAATCAGGGCATAGTGCTCCGTTCGGCACGTACTGAGCAGGAGCGTTTGCAGAATGAAGCATCGCTTGCATTCAATCTCTATAACACCACTGCGCAGCGTCTTCAAGCTGCCAAAGCAAAGGTTCAGGAGATTACCCCTGTCTACACCGTGGTTCAGCCTGCCACTGTGCCTTTAAGAGCTTCCAAGCCTTCTAAAATGCTTATCCTTGTAGGATTTGTGTTCTTGGCAGTCGTAGGCGCAAGCGCATGGATACTCTTTGGTAGAGGGATTGTGGAGGAGTTCCGCAAATCAGGTAAAAATAAAGAGGAAGCTCCCGAGCCTAAAGCCATAGATAAGGAATAATATCCTTCCGGGATATAAATTTATTAGCATAGCCATTAATCGCCACAGAGGTAAGTCCTCTGTGGCGATTAATGGCTATTTATATGCGTTGATTTGCATAAATGAAAAAAATTATCATTCCCGATTTGACTTTTGCCTGTTTGTCGGGTATAATATATGTAGGCGGTTTAAAACGCCCACGTTAATTTGATAATTTTAATTTATCCGTATGCTGAACAAAATATATCACCTCTTAAATTATGGCTGCCGTGGAAGCTCTGTATACCCGGTCTGATAAAGAGATACTCAGAGCTGTCATAAGTAATCCGGATGATGGGTTCCGCTTGCTGTTAAAACAATATAAAGAGCCGATTTATTGGCATATAAGGCGTATAACAGTGACTCATTCCGACGCTGAGGATGCATTGCAGGAGACTTTCATGCGGGTGTTTAGAAATCTTGACAAATTGAATGAAGAGATGTCGTTGACAGCTTGGGTATTCAGAATAGCCACAAATGAGGCTATACGCCAACGTGAACGATATGGTGAGTCGGCTATATCGCTTGATGACGATGATGTTTCGGAAGCCCATGCCATTGCCGCTGATGATTATATAGATTATTCGGATTTGGAAGCGGTGAAATTACAGAAAGCCATCCGGTCATTGCCACCCAAGCAGCAGATTGCGTTTAATCTTCGCTATTATGACGAGTTTGACTATGCTACAATAGCGCAGATTACGGAGTCAACTGTGAATAATGTGAAGGCTAATTATCACGCCGCAAAAGAAAAAATCATTCATTTTATGAATTCCAATGATTGAATTATGGACAGTTATAACTTTGATAAAATAGGCAAAAAGATGCCATACCGTGTCCCGGATACTTTTTTCGCAGATGTGGAAGAGAGGATAATGGCTGATGTGACCTTACACAAAAAGAAACACAATCTGCTAAAATTTGTAATTCGTTCTACTGGCATTGCTGCTATGTTAGCGTTGTTCATTGCTGTGGCTGCCACTATGATGCTTAGTTCTAATACTGATTTTTATGATATTGCACAAGCGTTTGACGACCTGTCAGAAACCGATCAGTCATATATCATAGAGTCATATCAGGATGATATTTTTATAAATCAATAAAATTATGCTTAATATGAAGAATTTTACGAAACTATTGTTATTAGTGCTTGCTGTATTCCTCTGTGCACCTAATCTTTCGGCGGGTCATCGCAAAAAGGGTGAGCGTATTTCCCGTGAACAGCTGGCAGAAAAACAGGCAAAGCTCATTGCCGAGAAACTTTCCCTGTCAAAAGAGACAAGTGACAAATTCATCGCCACTTTTATGCAAAACCAAAAGGAGGTATGGGCATTGGATACACCCAAAGCTCGCACTACCAAAGCAAATGTCGCTAAAAAGAGGACAAGGAGAGTTAAGTCGAAGACTCCGGCTCTGACTGAAGCACAGACCGACAGTATGTTGCGGGCGAGATTGGCGCATAGCCAAAACATTCTGAATATACGTAAAAAATATTATGAAGCTTATAGAAAATTCTTGACTGCCAAACAGGTGGAGAAAGTCTACAAGCTCGAAGCGCAGATGTTGAAGCGACTTAAGTCCCATAAAAATTATAGAAAAAGATAAAAATTTAATATCTTTGTAATCGCATCCATAGTCCATCGTGGCAATGGGTGTGATTTCTTATATATAATATTCTTAAACCATGAAAATTTCTTACATTCGTACATTCAGATTAACAGTCAGTGTAGTCCTCCTGTTTTCATTCCTTCAGTCGGAGGCAAAAGTAGTTTACATGTCTCCCGATGGCAATGACTCTTCAGCCGGTACTTTTGACGCCCCGATGGCAACTTTTCCTGAGGCATATAAAAAGATTGAGAGCGGTGACACGCTATATTTCCGTGGGGGAACCTATCATGTCGATGATAATCAGGTTATGAAATTTGACAAGAACTATGCATACGTTTTTGCTTTGGAAAAAGCCGGCACACCAGATAAAAAGACATGTTTCATGGGTTATCCGGGTGAGCGTCCGGTATTTGATTTTTCCGCTTTGAAGCTTGACGGTAAGCATCGGTTTGCCGCATTTTATCTTGGAGCCGATAATATGCATTTGCGCAATTTTGATATAGTGGGTGTGCCTGTGCGTGTTTTAGGGCATACGCAGTCGGAGTGTGTTGCGGCTCGCAAAGGGTCGGATTGTATAATCGAGAATCTTGCCATGCACGATGGCATGGCGATAGGGTATTATCAGACCGCTGGGTCAAATAATCTCGTGATTAATTGCGACGCATATAATAATTATGATGATTACAGTGAGGGCGCTTACGGGGGCAATGTGGATGGCTTCGGATTTCATCTCGGGAGTCCGGAATATACAGGAAATGTGATTCGCAATTGCCGTGCGTGGCGTAATTCGGATGACGGTTTCGACCTGATAAATTGCAAGGCACCGGTAGAAATTGATCATTGCTGGGCTTTCTATAACGGATTCAAGCCCACGGCTGATCATCACGACATATCGACGTTTGAAAGCGCCGGCGACGGTAATGGTTTTAAGGCAGGTGGATATGGTATGAAACCCGGCAAGACAAAATGTCCAGAAGTCTGTCCGAGATATTACATACACAATTGTGTGGCATACCGCAACAAGGCTAACGGTATCTATTCCAATCATCATCTCGGAGGATCACGTTGGGAAAACTACTCCTCATGGGAAAATCGTGCGAATTACAATATGGTGAACCGTAAATCAGAGAAAGAGGTGGTGGATGTCCCGGGTTATGGTCATCAGCTTACAGGTAACGTTTCATATACATATACCGACATCAATCGAGGCGGGCATCTCGTAAACTGTGACATGTTACGCAGTGAACTTCATAACAATTCATTCGCACCTGCTGATTCAGCCATAACTGTCACAGGTGATATGTTTGTCAGCACCAATCCGGAGGATCTTTTCCTTCAGCGTGATGCCGACGGCAATCTCCCACGCATGGACTTCCTCCGAGCAAAAACCGGCACACCCATAGCTCTTCGCCATCAAGGCTGGGCTTGGGAGGAATGAGCCATTTTTTATTTGGTCGAAAAATGTGTTTTTATGGTCTAAAATAATGTGTATTTGGTACGAATTTAATACCTTATCGCAGGATTTAGCAAGAGAACTTTAATTATATTTTGTAACTTTGCCATTGGAATATCAGAGCATTTTGAAATAGAAGTCACATTGCTTTTTTATAGTAACTATATAAATTCATAAAATATGCTACGTAAAATAAGACTTGTTTTAGCCTTATTCTTTTGGGTTGCCATAACCTTGCTGTTCCTTGATTTCACCGGAACGGTACACTCATGGTTCGGATGGATGGCTAAAATCCAGTTTGTGCCCGCTATTCTTGCGCTTAATGTCGGTGTGGTGATAGGATTAGTTGTGCTGACCTTGGTGTTGGGACGTGTCTATTGTTCTGTGATATGTCCACTTGGCGTGATGCAGGACTTCTTCGCATGGCTTGGCAGACGGGGGAAAAAGCGTCGCAACAAGTATTCCTATTCTCCGGCTATCTCTTGGCTGCGATATGGTATGCTTGGGCTGTTTGTCATCGCTCTTGTGGCAGGTGTGTCGGCTATATATACTCTCATAGAGCCATACAGCGCATACGGTCGTATCGCATCCAACATTCTTGCGCCGGTGTATGCATGGTGTAATAATCTCCTTGCGGGATATGCGGAAAAGTCAGGCTCATACGCATTTTACGAAACCGAAATAATAATGCGTAGCATTACGCTTATAGTTGCGGCGGTCACACTGGTTGTTCTTTTCATCCTCTCATGGCGTAACGGCAGGACATATTGCAACACTATTTGCACCGTAGGCACAGTGCTTGGTTTCCTGTCGAAATATTCATGGCTGAAACCTGTGATTGACACTTCAAAATGTAACGGCTGCGGACTATGCGGGCGTCGTTGTAAAGCCGCTTGTATCGATACCAAGAATCATGAGATAGACTATTCCCGCTGCGTGGCATGTATGGATTGTATAGACAACTGCCATCAGCACGCCATCAGTTATAAGCATCTTAAACCGGCTAAGGGTGATGTGAAAGATACTAAGGAGGAGACTCGCAAGACAGACAACGGTCGCCGCACCTTTATTACCGGTGTTGGAGCAGTTGTGGCAACAGCTGCCGTTAAAGCTCAGGATAAGGTTGTGGATGGCGGTCTTGCAGTGATAGAAGATAAGAAAATCCCTGTTCGCAAGACTCGCATTGTGCCTCCGGGAGCAATAAGTCTGCGGCATTTTTCGCAACACTGCACCGCATGTCAGCTCTGCGTGTCGGTATGCCCCACAAAGGTACTTCGTCCATCCACTGACCTCAAGACCTTCATGCAGCCTGAGTCATCATACGAACTTGGTTTCTGCCGGCCGGAATGTACAAAGTGTTCCGAGGTTTGCCCGGATGGCGCAATTGTCAAAATCACAGAAGCGCAAAAGGCTGCCACTCAGATAGGCCATGCAGTATGGGTAAAAGAAAACTGTCTGCCACTCACCAAAGGTGTCAGTTGCGGCAATTGTGCCCGTAAATGCCCTGTTGGTGCAATCACAATGGTGGCTTACGACCCTAACGATCCTGAATCGCCGAAGATTCCAGTGGTCAACGATGAACGTTGCATCGGTTGCGGGGCTTGCGAGAACCTGTGTCCTTCTCGTCCATTCAGCGCTATATATGTGGAAGGGCATGAACATCATCGTGAAATTTAGAGGATGTCTAATCACAAGAGAACAAAATGAAAAAGGAAAATCAAAATATAGACCGTAGAACATTCCTCAAACGGTTCGGCACCGGTGCCACTGTGACAACTTTGGCTATCGCAGGTTGTGACTCCGGCAAAAATCAAGTGGTGAATGCCAATGCTTCAGCTGCGCCGGTCCTTGAAAAGGGTAAAATGACTTATCGCACCAATCCCAAAACAGGGGAGAAAGTGTCGCTGCTCGGTTACGGATGTATGCGTTGGCCCACACTCCACGATGCTGACGAGACTCTCGACCAAGAGACTATAAATCAGTTGGTGGATAAGGCATTGGAATATGGTGTGAACTATTTCGATACATCACCTGCTTATTGCAAGGGATTGTCGGAGCGAGCCACAGGTATTGCATTGTCACGCCATCCACGTGATTCGTACTACATAGCCACCAAGCTCTCAAATTTCTCCCCGTCAACATGGAGCCGTGAAGGGTCATTGAAAATGTATCATAATTCCTTCAAAGAATTGCAGGTTGACTACATAGATTATCTGCTCCTGCATGGCATAGGTATGGGTGAGGACGGAATGGAGACACTCAATGACCGATATATCAAAAACGGTGTGCTTGATTATCTGCTTGCCGAGCGTGAGGCTGGGCGTATACGCAATCTCGGTTTCTCGTATCATGGCGATATAAAGGTGTTTGACTATCTGCTTTCGCAGCATGACAAGTATAAATGGGATTTTGTACAGATTCAGCTCAATTATCTTGACTGGAAACATGCTTCTGAGATAAACAAGCGTAATACTAATGCCGAATATCTTTACGGCGAGCTTGAAAAGCGTAACATACCGGCGGTGATCATGGAGCCGCTGTTAGGCGGACGCTTATCCAAGGTGCCAGACCATATTGTGGCACGATTAAAGCAGCAGGAGCCGGAGCGTAGCGTGGCTTCATGGGCTTTTCGTTATGCCGGTACTCCTAAGGGTGTGTTGACGGTGCTTAGCGGTATGACTTATATGGAGCATCTGGAGGATAATCTGTCAACCTATTGTCCGCTGAAGCCTCTTACGGAGGAGGAAACGCAGTTCTTGTATGACACTGCTGACCTGATGATGCATTATCCTACTATTCCGTGTAACGATTGCAAGTATTGTATGCCATGTCCTTACGGGCTTGATATTCCTGCCATACTTCTACATTATAACAAATGTGTGAACGAAGGTAATGTGCCCGAAAGTCAACAGGCTGAAAATTACCGTAAGGCTCGTCAGGCGTTTCTTGTGGGTTATGATCGTTCGGTGCCAAAGCTTCGTCAGGCAGACCATTGTATAAATTGCAACGAATGTCGTCCGCACTGTCCTCAGGGTATTAATATACCCAAGGAGATGAACCGCATAAATGACTTCGTGGAGCAACTTAAACAAGGTACTCTATGATAGGGCATCTTTGTGAAATGCTCCATTCCGGCGGTCATACCCTTGTGGTCAGCTCGGCAGAAGGTATTATCCGGTGTTTTGACGGCAGAGGCGTAGGTGATTTTTACCGACTGCTGAATTCAGAGCCATCCTTTCTGTCGGGAGCTACACTTGCTGACAAGGTTGTGGGACGAGCGGCTGCGGCTCTCATGATACTCGGTGGTGTCAAGGAGGTGCATACCGATGTGATAAGTTCTCTTGCATTGTCGCTGTTCCGGGATTCAGAGGTCAAAGTGACATACGAGAAGGAGGTCGAGCATATCATAAACCGTAACCATGACGGCTGGTGCCCGTTGGAGACACGGTGTAAGGATTGTGCGACACCTGAAGAATGTTACAGCCGAATAGAATCATTCATGAAAGAATTATCATCAAAGTGAACTGATTTAAACTTTTTATAAAATGTTAAACTCAGGCTGAAATTTATTTTGTTTTCAATCTTTGAAGCTCTTTTCGGCTGAATTATCAGCATCTCTTCGGTCACTTAGCTCGCTAAGCTCCCTCATCGATCAGATAATTCATCTCGAAAATAGCATCAAATCTTAAAAAATAAAAAGTTTAAATCAGTTCAATAAATGAAATATTAAATCATGCAGACATCTACTATAAAATTATACTCATTGGAGTACGGCAATTCGAAAACTTATCTTGTTGCCTCGCTTTTTATTCTCGGAAATATACTCCTTCCTCAGATATGCCATCTCTTTCCTATGGGTGGTGTGCGCTGGCTGCCGATATATTTCTTCACATTGATCGGGGCTTATAAATATGGTTGGAGAGTAGGATTGCTGACTGCCATTATGTCCCCGCTGGTCAATTCCGCATTTTTCGGTATGCCTGCTGTGGCTGCGCTTCCAGCCATAATGCTTAAGTCAACATTGCTTGCAGGAATAGCGGGATACGTAGCTGCTCGATTCAATAAAGTTTCAATGCTTTTGCTTGCGGCAGTCGTGCTCGCTTATCAACTTGCAGGAACGTTGGGCGAATGGCTTATGGGCGCCACAACATACAATGCTTTTCAGGATTTCCGTATCGGTATCCCCGGCATTTTGACTCAAATCCTCGGCGGCTGGGCAGTGATTAACTTCCTTTTAAAGAAATAAGAAATCTTTATTAGCTAACATCAAAATAGTATAAAGCTACTCATTGAGGAATTGGTTTGCTTGGTGTGATGAATATTGAGGATTTTCGTGAATATTGCTTGTCGATGGAGGGGGTTACGGAAAAGACTCCCTTTGGAAAGTTTGCCCGGAGGTATGACTCAATACTTGTGTTTTATGTCCTCGACCACATGTTTTGTTTTGTGGATATGGATAACTTTTCGTTTGTTAATGTGAAGTCTACTCCTGAGGAGATTGAAGATATCAGGATTAACCATTCATCGGTCAGCAATCCCCTAAACCAAAGTCTCAAACACTGGATACAGCTCGATTTTAACGGCGATATACCTGACACCATGATTTACTCGCTTGTGAGACGGGCATACGATATTGTGAAAGAAAAATATACTAAAAAACATAGATAATGAGTATTATGAACCCCTTTGTGAGATTGGTCGTTACTACTACAGTAATAATAACATTCTTAAATATGACTGCTCAGGAAAAGAAATTGCCGGCACCATCTTTCAATGGAGGTATGCCGATGAATGAAGCTGTGGCTAACCGTCACAGCACACGTGTGTTTGACACAGCACGTGATATAGATGATGCCACGCTCGGTCAATTACTCTGGATTACCGCCGGTGTTAACCGTCCGGAAGCTAAATCAGAGAAAGAGGGGGCTCCTGCGAACCGCAGCAATCCCACAGCACTTAACAGGCAGGAAATCCGCCTGTTCGTGTTCGGTAAAGATGGCGTGTGGGAATACATCCCGTCAACTCATTCGCTTTCACATATAAAAGATGGCGACCATAGAAAATTGGTGGCTGGAAACAGTGAATTTTCTCAGGACTTTGTGATGGACGCTCCTTACTCCATCGTGTTCGTTGCCGATCTTACGAATCTGCCAGCCGGGGAGCCAACCAAATCAATGGCCCTTATTGACGCCGGAATTGCGTGTGAGAATCTAAATTTAGGCTGTGCATCGATGGGTGTGGCAACAGTGCCTCGTGCCACGATGGATTCAGCCGGAATATCTAAACTGCTCGGATTAACAGCGTTACAGATACCGATGATGAACAATCCGATAGGATATACAAAATAAAAATTAAGCTTTTTATAAAATATAAACCGATTTAACACTAAGTTATGGTGTTGAATCGGTTCTTTGTTGTAATTTTGCGGTGATTTTAGGCTAAAAAACATATTTACATAACATATTTTAGGTACAAGATTTTTTATTGTTTTAGGTTATGATTTTACAATGTGCAGTCCTGTTCGCCTTTTTGGCGTTGGGCGAGTTGATTGTGTATCTTACAGGCATCCCCATACCTTCGAGTATTATCGGCATGTTGTTGCTTGCAGGTGCTCTTAAAATGAGATTGGTCAGAGTGTTTTGGGTTGATAAAATCTCTGATTTTTTAGTGGGAAATCTCGGATTTTTCTTTGTGCCAGCCGGAGTAGGGCTTATGCGCTGTTTCGGGCTTATAGCCGACCAATGGTTGCCGATAATCGGAGCCACAGTAGTAAGTACATTTGTTATAATCGCAGTCACCGGTTGGGTTCACCAGTTGGTAAGACGCACATTCTCACCGCATCATGAGCTTTCTCGAGAATAAATTTTTCCTCATAGCATTGACGTTTGTAGTGTTCCTCGGTTCACGGTTCATACAGCGTCGCACAGGGCTTACGGTTCTTAATCCTATCCTTGTGTCAATAGTTTTGTTGATTGGTTTCCTGCTTGTCAGCGGAGTGCCCTACGAGACCTACGCAGTTAGCGGTGAGTACATAGATTTTTGGCTGAAACCTGCCGTGGTGGCTCTTGGTGTGCCGCTATATAGACAGTTGGAATCGATAAAAAAGCAACTTTTGCCATTGTTGCTTGCTGAAATTGCAGGCTGTGTGATAGGTATAGTTTCAGTCGTGGTTGTCGCCCAATTACTTGGAGCGACCAAAGAAGTTGTAGTGTCGCTCGCACCCAAGGCGGTCACCACACCGATAGCTATGGAGATTTCATCGGCGGTCGGTGGAATACCACCTTTGACAGCAGCGGTGGTAATATGCACCGGGATATTCGGCGGAATGGCTGGTTTTCGTATGGTGAAGATGAGCCGCATTAAGAGCCCGATAGCATCGGGAATCTCTATCGGCACTGCCGCTCACGCCATCGGCACTTCAGCCGCAATGGAAAAAGGGTACCGTTACGGAGCGTTTTCATCGCTCGGATTAACACTCAACGGTCTTTTTACGGCATTGCTCACACCCTTTATCCTGTCAATATTGGGAATAGATTGACAATTATGGGCTGATTTACTCATTTTATAAAAAAGTTTAAGTCAGTTCTATGTTAAAATTTTGTACCTTTGCGGAGGTAAATAAGATTTAATTCAGGAGATAGCTTGAAACAGGCTGTCGGTATTGAAAAAACAGACAGATAATAGATGGAAAAGAACTCGAAAATATATGTGGCAGGTCACCGTGGAATGGTGGGCTCGGCTATAGTCCGTGAGCTGAAACGCCAAGGGTATGACAATATCATAACACGTACCCATCACGAACTGGATCTCACCAATCAGCAGGCTGTTAATGACTTTTTTGCCGCTGAAAAACCTGAATATGTATTTTTGGCTGCTGCCAAGGTCGGAGGCATCGAAGCAAATTCCTCTGCTCTTGCCGATTTCATGTATGAGAATATGATGCTTGAGATGAACGTTATAAACGCTGCTTGGCGCAACGGCTGCAAGAAGCTTGAATTTCTCGGCTCGTCCTGCATATATCCCCGCATGGCTCCGCAGCCCATGCCTGAAAGCTGCCTGTTGACTTCAGAACTTGAAAAGACAAACGAGGCATACGCCCTTGCTAAAATATCAGGACTGAAATATTGCGAATTCCTTAACCGCCAGTATGGCACTGATTACATATCGGTAATGCCTACCAACCTTTACGGTCCCAATGACAATTACCATCCCACTCATTCACATGTGCTTCCGGCTCTTATACGCCGATTCCACGAAGCAAAGGAAGCCGGGCTTCCGGAAGTGGTATGCTGGGGCGACGGCTCACCATTGCGTGAATTCCTTTATGTCGATGATCTTGCTAACCTATGTGTGTTCCTCATGAATAATTATTCAGGGAATGAGACAGTCAATGCCGGTTCAGGTAAGGAGTTGACCATCAAGGAACTTGCCGAACTTGTGGCAAAGACTGTGGGTTACGAAGGACGCATAGTGTGGGACAGCAGCAAACCAAACGGCACCCCTCGCAAGCTTTTGGATGTGTCGAAAGCAGCTTCTTTGGGTTGGCGTTACACCACCGAATTGCCTGAGGGTATACGTCTTGCATACGCCGACTTCCTTAACAACCCTATGAGGGCTGAGGGATAAGGTGATTACGCATTTCGCTTTTTAACTACGTAAATAAAAACATTAAAAATACCGCTGATTAATTATGAATATTGCAATTGTTGGCACAGGTTATGTAGGACTCGTTTCCGGTGCTTGTTTTGCCGAAATGGGTATCGATGTCACATGTGTGGATATCGATGAGAAGAAAATACAACGTCTGCTCGACGGGGAGATACCCATCTACGAGCCGGGTCTTGATGACTTGGTGAAGCGTAATGTCGATGCCGGACGTCTGCATTTCACTACCGACCTCACCACGTGTCTTGATGATGTTGAGGTGGTATTTTCGGCTGTCGGCACTCCTCCTGACGAAGATGGCTCAGCCGACCTGAAATATGTGCTTGAAGTGGCACGTACTTTTGGACGTAACATAAAGAAATACACTATTCTCGTCACCAAATCAACCGTTCCGGTGGGTACTGCGCTCAAAGTGAAGGCTGCCATCCTTGAGGAACTTGAAAAACGTGGTGAAACAGTGGAATTTGAAGTGGCTTCCAACCCTGAATTCCTTAAGGAAGGTGCTGCAATCAAGGACTTTATGTCACCCGACCGTGTTGTGGTAGGTGTCGAGAGCGAACGTGCCCGCAAGGTGATGACCAAGCTTTACCGTCCGTTCCTAACCAACAATTTCCGTGTCTATTTCATGGATATACCTTCGGCTGAGATGACCAAGTATGCCGCTAACGCCATGCTTGCCACCCGTATCTCGTTTATGAATGACATTGCCAATCTCTGTGATCTTGTCGGAGCGAATGTTGACCATGTGCGTAAGGGTATAGGTACTGATGCCCGCATCGGTTCTAAGTTCCTCTATTCAGGTTGCGGTTACGGCGGTTCATGTTTCCCGAAGGATGTAAAGGCTCTCGCCCATACCGGCAAGGAACATGGTTACACCATGGGTGTGATTGAGGCTGTAGAGGCTGTGAATGAACGCCAGAAGTCAATCGTATTCCACAAACTCCAGCAACAGCTTGGCGACCTCAGAGGTAAGACCATTGCTTTATGGGGACTTGCGTTCAAACCTGAGACCGATGATATGCGTGAAGCTCCCGCATTGGTGATCATCGACAAACTTGTCGAAGCCGGTGCGACAGTCAAAGTATATGACCCTGTGGCAATGGATGAATGTCGCCGCCGTATCGGTGATAAGGTCACATATTGCAAGGATATGTATGATGCGGTAATTGATGCCGATGCCATCGCCTTGGTGACTGAATGGAAAGAATTCCGTGTGCCTTCATGGACAGTGATCAAGAAGGTGATGAAATCGCCTGTCATAGTGGATGGCAGAAACATCTACGACAAAGAAGATGTGTTGTCGGAAGGCTTCCACTATACAGCTATAGGTAAATAAAATAAATCCGATACGTACCAACTTTATTACAGCGCATGGTCACTTATGGCTATGCGCTGTTTTTGTTAGGATTAAATTTTTTGTTAAGATTAAATAAGGAAAAGATCATACATTAGAACGAGACTTTTTGTATCTTTGCAACAGTGCCCAAGGGTGTTAAATACTATATATGTTGATTATGGCAAAGAGGTTTTCATTATTGGTTGTTATGGCTACAGTCATCGCCACCCTTACTGCGCAAGTAGTGAAGAGCGATGGTGCTGTCACCTTGCCGGGAAGTCCTGTGAATAGTGAAAATGATTCTTTGCGTGTGCAGAGAAATGACAGTGCCATATCAGTGAATAATAACACGAGGAATCTGCCGTTGACCTACGACGAGCAGATAAGGGTGCTCAATGCACGCTACAAAGCGACGCATCCGGTTAATGATGTCAAGACGCTCACTGCCCCGGAGTTTTCACTCGCTTTACCGGTGCCCGGGTTAATAGCATCGTGGGATGGAGGTGGTGTTTTCGGCAACACTTCTATGTATTCCTTGCCCGGCTTTATGGGGGTGGAGAGCGGACGTATAGGTATTTATCAGAACCTCGGACGGTTCTCGTTAACGGCATACGGCGCAGCTGAAAAATATGGCTATTTAAACGGGCTTGACCGCACCGTGGGGTTTGGAGGATCGCTCTCTTATCAAGCGTCTGACCGTATAAGTTTCACGATTTTTGGAAGCTACTACTCACCGATACGAGGTGCCGGAGGTGCTCAGGCTGGTTATATGTCAATACCTTCATTTGGCGGGTATATGGATTACAGATTCAGTGACCATTGGGGGGTGCAGGTCGGCGCACAAAGCTATCGCTCATCAGCCACAGGTGAATGGCATCCTCAACCTATACTTAAACCGTATTATCAGATTAATAAGGATACTAAGATCGGTATGGATGTCGGTGGAATACTGTACAATCTGTTATACTATAATAAAAACAGGTCCATGAGGAGAATGCAGAATCCCACTATTCCTATCCCTCGCATGGGCGATCTTCCTGTAGGACCGAGAGAATGATTTCTCGGATATTCGGTTTGGATTAAATCGCAGAAATTTTATTTACAAATTGAAAAATTCGCACTCTTTTTGAAATTTGGCATAGTATCTTTGCAGTGTTAACTTAATACTAAATACCATGAAACGAATTTCAAAAAAAGCTTACGAGGGTTTTAATCAAAGAGTTATTGCCGCATTTAGGAGTATTGATCCATATTTTCTTGACGGGATAGGGATTGTGATGGGAATGATAGACCTTTTCCTCGGCGGGAAAGATGTGATGTTTAAAGTTCGCAGCAAGGAGGTGAAATTGGTTTATGCACTCCTGTTGCCGGAGGTTGAAAAGGCAGTGGAGCGTTCGGAGCGTGCGCGTGCCAATGCGGCGCGACGACGTGAAAAGAAACTTGCCGAGAAGGAAGCCGCATTAAAGAAGGAGAATGAAAAGAATAAGAATAACGAGACTGTGATTTCACAAGAAGAGAAAGAAGCAGTCAAGTCTATTGGTGCGGATATTCGTGTTGATGCGGATATTCGTGCGTCACGGGATGTGAAGATGGTGGAAGATGTTAAAATACCAATTTATAGGAGTGGTAATCTAAAGGGTGATATTCCAAATTAAATTTGTACCTTTGTACCGCTTTAAACATACATTATGCTCATGAAAAAAATTAAGTCTAAAATATCCGGTGCTATTGTTGCGATGATGTGTTTGGGAACAGGGATGGCATACGGACAATTCTCAGCTCCGAGACGCGCATACGTCGAACATCTTGTCACCACTGACCATAATGATAGAATCTACTGTACCGGCGAGGATACCAAAATCACGATTGAGGCATATAAAGGAGGACTCCCTTTGGACTCGGTATGGGTTAAATATTCGTTAGGCGATGAGATGATGAAGCCGGAAGTGAGCGATTCCACAATGTTCGAAGCCGGGAAGGCTATGATAGATCTCGGCACTCGCTCTGAACCGGGTTTCCGCACATGCAATCTCCGATTCACTGTGTATGGTAAAGATTATTCCGACATAGTGAAAGTGGCTTACAGCCCCGAGGATATAGAAAGTGTGATAACCGATCCTAAGGATTTCGATAAATTCTGGAAAAAGGCTTTGGCTGATGCTGCGAAAGTGGATTTAGCTCCTGAGATAACCCCATTGCCTGAAAAATCCACTGAAAATGTGGAAGTTTCACTTGTAAAAATAAATGTTGGTCCCGACGGACGGCATTTCTACGGGTATCTGGCACGACCCAAAGACGGAAAGAAACATCCCGTGCTTTTCTGTCCTCCCGGAGCCGGAGCCAATCGCATCTCACCCTACACTAAGTACAGCGACGAGGGTTTCATATATCTGAGCATAAATATCCATGACGGTTGCAATCCCGAGCTTGGAGAAGATGAATATGCCGCTGCGAAAGCTTTGACCGAAGGGTATAACCGCAGAGGTATTGAATCGCCTGAGACTTTTTATTACCGTGACGTGTATGCAGGATGTTCAAGGTGCATAGATTTCCTATGCTCACTTCCTGATTGGGATGGAAAAAATGTGGCTGTGACCGGTGGAAGTCAGGGCGGGGCGTTGTCAATAATAACAGCTGCCTTGAACCCCAAAGTTACGGCATGTTCCCCATTTTATCCCGCTCTCTGCGATGTGACAGGCTTCCTACACGGCAGAGCCGGAGGATGGCCCAAGTATTTCAAAGGTGGCGATGAGCCTGAGGGGACTGAGAAGACCTTGCCTTATTACGATGTGGTGAATTTCGCCAAGCGTCTGAAATGCCCTGTTTTCTATTCGTTCGGATATAATGATGAGACTTGCTCTCCCACATCCACATATAGCGCATACAATGCCATAAAGTCACCGAAGATCCTCGAAGTTACCCCGACAAGCGGTCATTGGCGCTATCCTGAAACAAATGATAATTCTGTAGCGTGGTTGAAACGGTTGGCAGGTATCTAAAAATTAATCCATTATGAAGCGTTTCGTATGTCTTCTGCTTTCGGGTATATTGGGATGCATTGTTTGTTTGGCTGAAGTGTCAGGTAGGGATGATGACCCGACAGGGAAACACCGTTTTGGCTTAAATGGTGCTTTGACTTCAAGTGACACATGGCAAATGGAGATGGAGTATCATTACATGTTCCTACCATATATCGGAGTCGGAGGCTCGTTCGGTATGTGGAAACAGTATTATTATGACGGACTTCCCGGTGGTAGTGACTGGTGGCTGATTGATGACGATGAGTATATTTCGAATCTTTATCTGCGCCCCTCACTGGTGTTGATAAGCCCCGCATTGCTGAAAATTCGTGATGCGAAAATCAAACTGTTGGCTGAGCCGGGAATCATGATGAATGTGCCTTATCAATGCGTCGGTATTGATATATATGAGAATGGGGTGCCGGTTGATTATGTCACACGAAGCTCCTCCAAGGGTCAATGGTGTGCCATTGATTGCCGTGCCGGCGTGAATGTGACAATAGGTCCGATTAATGTCTCAGCCGGGTATCTCATCTCGAACTTCAATATCTATGGCATATCACGCAACATAGAATTTCGTGGCGAGAAATTCAGCAAATATTATCCTAACAAACGCTATTTGCAAGGCGCATTTCTCTCCCTGACATGCAATATATAATAGCATGTCAAATTATCATCGTAATATTACTTCTTGTTAGTCCGGGCTGGTGTGTTTGTCTGCCTGACGGAAAAACCTCCGGCATTGTAGGTAAACCATCATACGCGGTTTTTGAAATGAACTGATTAAACCATTGATGATTCAGTGCAAAGATACTAAGATTTCATTATTAAATTCAGAACTGCTTTAAACTTTTTATTTTTTAAGATTTGAAGCTATTTTCGAGATGAATTATTAGCTCGATGAGGGAGCTTAGCGAGCTAAGTGACCGAAGAGATGCTGATAATTCAGCCGAAAAGAGCTTCAAAGATTGAAAACAGGATAATTTTCAGCCTGAGTTTAGCATTTTATAAAAAGTTTTTAAGTACATGACAAAAATTTGAAAACATCGAATTTTGGGGTATAAGTCGGA
>ERZ777011.960-NODE-960-length-36990-cov-93.844267_pt1 | contig 36990 bp, 27 predicted proteins | sample MGYA00374964_ERZ777011 | MGnify/ENA primary metagenome ERZ777011 (study PRJEB29310, sample SAMD00008975) | mouse gut metagenome | study: EMG produced TPA metagenomics assembly of the Metagenome analysis of fecal microbiota from mouse which was promoted...
AGGTGCCAGTCCTAATTTTGTTTCGCTTCAAAAAGTTTTATCGGACAGCAATAATATCAAATATTTTTGTGCCGGAAGTAAAGTAAGGATTTATCTCAGCATGACATGAAAGAGTCGTTTTGCCCGGAAACTTGTCCCACAAGTTGGTCTTCACTCCAAGAAAGATTGCGCAAAAGTCTGAAACCAGACCGCTCACAAGATCAGTGACGCCGCTTGTATATACTTTGCCGTCCGCCGTAAGGTAAGGCTTACGGACAGGAGGGTCTATCACTCCACCGTTGACTACAGCAAGATTCATTATGCTGTTTCCGGGATCTCCGGCTGGAAAACCGAGCCGGTTCAGTTCATTCTGCCAATCTTCATGCACACGGTTATCGAGAACTCCCGATGAATTGACATAGTTGACAAGCATCTGCCTTGCAGAAACAGAATACAGGTATTTCCTCAAGGCATAAGCGGCGGAATCGGTCTTAAGAACCATTTTCATTATATCAAATCCAAGCCCTCCGTTATAATAATACTGCATAAGACCATAAATGCCATACAACGCACCCAAGGGAACGTGTGCACCCAAGTGAGGAGAATCATGACTTATATACGCTGCCGTCTCATGAGGCCGGCCTTCAAGTTCCATTGTTCGGAGAGCATATCTTGCCACAAGGCCACCCATGCTCTCTCCCAAGACGATATTAGGTTCTTCACTTCCGGCTGTGATTTTTTCCGCATTCACCCAGTCAATGATTTTAATAAGCAAACGGGCATTGTCACGGATATCGGCTTCGCTGTTCATCCAATCGACATAGATGATATCGTAAGTATCGGCAATGCCGGAACCAGAATATAAAACTCCGGAATAATAAGACCGCGCGGTCGTAAAGCCGGAATCAGAATAGCCCGAGACGGAAGAGCTGGACAAAGAAATACCAAGCCACTCCTTGACGGCAACCAAATCAACCGGGTCAAATCCTTCGACCACGACAAAAGGCTTTTTGATTGATTGCGAAGGGTTTGACTTGGCATAAAAGACCGAAGCCCGGGCACTTATCAAAGCATTTCCGGAAATATGGCTAAAATTCTCCACCTTCCCAGGGAGACAAGAATCATCACCCATTGGAGGCAAGCCCTCCAACTTTATGCCCTCAGGAGCACACACCAACCGGCTATGGCAGACCAGGACGTTCCCATCCTCCAGCGTGACTCTCATTTTCAATTCCACTTCCCCTTCCTGATATGAGACGGAAACAATGCTGCCGGCTGAGATTGTCCGATAACCGCTGCCGTCACCCGGATCAAATTCCATTTTGACAATCCCAGCATTTTAAAAGATAAAATCTGACGGAAATGAAAATGACGTAACAGAAGACAAACTGGCCAAATTATAAGAAGAAAAGCCTATGACGTGCTTTTCAGCATACGGGTTCTTCCAGTTCCCGCCAGAGTCATAGCTGTCATAAACCTTGTCATTTTCATATTTAATCAGATTATTGTCAAGGGCATCCTCCCTTATGTAGTTGTACTTGAACAGCAAAAGGCCGATATTAAGAGTATTGCCATTACCACGTGACATGTCATCCAGAATCGCATTGACATCACCAAAAGGCTTTACTCCTACGGCAGACGACCTGATGCTACGCAAAAGGCACTCGAACGTAGTTCTCTGCACATAATTGCTGTCTGTGAGAGCAGCACCGTCATACCTGTCAAAATCAACAAGGTCAAAAGCGTAGTCCCGAAGCAGACCGGTCGGAACCTTCGTCTTGTCCAGATGCTCCAGCATCTTGTCAAGAGCATCCCTGACGGCAACATTATCCTCGATATTCTGAGCCGAAAGAACAGTCATTCCTGCGAAATACAGGACAAGAAAGAATATAAGTTTTTTCATTGCTTCTACAGTTTTAAGCTTAACATAAAATGGGACTACCTGCTGTCTTGCTCCTGACGTTTCTCATCCTGGCCGGCATTAGCCATCTTGACATCACGCTCATATTTGTCATACAAATGCTCAGCAATTCCAAGTTCCAATGCCTCTTCACGGCTAAGCGCTAGGACAAGGACGCCGTCCTTATAGTAAATCTGATTGAGAAGCATCAGCTCTGCATCAGACTGAAAGTTTGACAGCACCGCAAGAGAATCCGAAGGCACACCGGAAGACCGCGTAATCAACACACCGGAAGTCTTTGAAGCAGCCTGTCCATCGTTCCTCTCGGCAGTAAGTTCCGCCACCGCACATGACGGAAGCAAGAAAAGACTAAGTAACAATAAATAGTATCTCATAGTAATTAAATTTAAATCCACAACAAATAAAGGGAATATAATTTAAAATACAATCAAATAACGCTTATTTAATTAACATTTATCATAAACAAACAAGACAACGACTTAAGCTGAGATACAAAAAAGGAGCGGCAGAATATTTCTGCCGCTCCTGCATCAATCAGACAGGTCAATTATGGCCAAGGTGTCGCAGTATCATCACCCTTTATATTTTCAACCCATGTGAACTGTGTACCGGTTACACACGGGTGTCCGTTTCCGGTAAGGTCCTCAAAGATATGGGTGCTGCCGTCCTGAGTATGGCTTGCCTTATTGAATCTCCAATAGCCTTCAAGGCCTGCGGAATTAGGATCAATGGTCTTGATATTGTTGGCAACTTGGTCTGCCGTCCTACATACGGACCACATACGGGCCTCCGTAGCCAGGATCTTGCAATTCCTCCACCACGTACTGCCTGTTCCATGTCCGCCTCCGGCAGAACCTCCCATCCATGAGATCGTCGGGAAGTTACCGTCGCCTACGACTGAAGAATCAAAATCTTTAGAACCAGCATTCTCACCATTCACATAAAGAGTTATAGTCTTGCCGTCCCAAGTGCAGGCCAAATGCTGCCATACATTAGGCTCAAAATTCTTGGACGGATTAAGGTAACCGCCGGAGCCCTGGAACTGAACAAGAGAGTGATATGGGAACGCAGGTGCGCTTCCGCCCGGATTCGGATCCTCAAAACGCATCAGCACACTTCCGCCATTAAACACATCCCTGTTACGGTTGTCAGTATTGCTGACCTGGAAACGGATTTCCAATGTCCATGATTCATACTGGGCATTCAAGTCAGCCACCCCAAGCCCGGTAGCCCCATTGAAGCAGGCAAGCGTATTGATAACTTTCGGCGTCAATGCATATATATAGGCACCTGAAGTAGAAGTCACCTCAACATTTCCTGAAACCTTTTCAAGTTTAACCGGAGCTGCATAAGGATTTGCCGCCAAGTCACCTGCAACACCGCTCAAAGTAATCACTATCGGTTCAGATACATTTTCTCCCGCCTTTACAGTCACGGATTCTCCCAATGAAACGTACTCTTCCGGAATCATTATGAGAGAAGTATTGTTATTAACATTATATTTATCAAGGACAGCCTCATCTATCACAACCCTGAAAGTTGCATCCTGGTCTGAAACTTCAGAAAGGGCAACCTGCAAAGTAAGATTTCTCTTGACTCCCTCGTCCAAGTCCAAAGTTAGCGCCTGGATTCCAGGCACAGAAGACGATATGCCTTCTACAAAATACGCCCTCGGAAGATTGCCCTCACCGACCTGAATAGCCCCGTACTCCGCATCGTTACAGCTTGCCACAAACAAGGCTGATGCGGCCAACAGGCTCAGTTTAAAAATATTCTTCATATTTATTCTCTTTTAAAACCATGGACTATTTATAGTCCTCATCAGTAATTATATCTTTCCCAGGAGCAGGGTTCTGCTGCTGGATTGCCTTGCGCATCCATTTGAAAGGAGGATTGTTCGCCCTCTCATTACTGAAACGGTAGCCGCCGAATCCGCCCTTACGGAAACCGTTGGAAGGCTTCCAATCGGCAAAACCTACAAGGGTAGGCATTACGGCAGGATCCCATCTGCGTCCAAGGCTATCATACCAGATATATCCTCCGGCAAGACAGACAGAAGCACTCTCAAGATTATCTGTACAGATAAACTTATTGGTCACCTCTTCTTCCGTATAATAATCTTTATAGTTATTGACAACCTGAGAAAGCCTATAGTCCAAGTTGCTGGCCCTCATTGAGGAACCTTCAGAACCGGAACCTGAAGACACGCTATATGCCTGAGATACGAAATAGTCGAAATAAGGTCCGCACTCGCTCGGGAAAGTATTAATATATCCGTCAAGAATAAAGAGCTTGTCCGTACCAGACTGAGGGCCGATATATTTTCCCATTTCTTTGACGAAATGAATGATATAAGTTCTATTCGGCATAATAGGATCCGGATTACCTATAGGATCGCGATACTCACCCGGTTCGTAGTCGATATCGATTCCATCATAGCCGCATCTGTCAAGAAAGTCAGCGACATCCTTAATCCATTTGTTCATCGCCTCCTTATTGTTCTCGACCTGTCCGTCAACCCAGCCGTAATGTTCCTTGATCTCAGGCAATGTAGCATCAGGTCCGAGAGGATTATATATATCGCCGATTTTCCATACGAAAGAAGTTACGACAACCCTAAGTCCCTTGACTTCCTGTGCCCGACGCAGGTCTTCCCGTTTCTTGGGAGTAAGCTTATGTTCATCAGCATTATCCCACAGGGCAACTATATCCATGGAGTCAGGAAGTGCACAAAGCATGTTGCCGGTATTGACACTGCCCTCACCCCACTCACTGTACCAGCCGAAGCTGACTGCATGGTCAGATTTCTTCCACGCCCGGAGTGCCTCATAATAAGCATCGTCTTTTGCGACTTCATTAGGAAGATACGGATCCACCTGAATCGGCTCGGCATCCATCCATTTGCTGCAGCCGGCAAGCACCGTAGCCGCGGCAAGGAGAATGTAAATATTGTATTTCATAATTCTATTTTATCGTGTAATGTTAATTATAGTTCGGCAATGACTTCTTGGCCCAGAACAGGTTGGTAGCCTCATTATCCGCACCCTTAAGGAGCGCTACGCCCTTGTTGTAATTCTCTGTATTCAGGCTGGCCTCCTCAAAAGAATAGCGGAGACGGCGCATTCCGTATGCCCTGGACTGCTGATCGTCCCGAATCACATTAGGATTCAGGCTCTTTACTGAAGGACAAAGCTCCGGATAGCCGGTACGCCTCCATTCCGCCCATGCTTCAAGTCCGTTAGGATAGCCTGCAATCCATCTCTGCGTCGCAATCTGCTCCCTGTGCTTTGCCTCTGAAGTTTCTGCGTCCCAAGCGATCTTGACGGTAGTCTTGCGGTCATAACCGCTGTTGGCGTCAAGAGGATCATTATGATCAGCCGGAATCAGATCAGCATTCGTGACATAGCTTCCGACAGGAACGCCCCACTGCTCAAACGAAAGATTGATACCGGTCTCATAGAAAGTTTTCGCATCACCGGAAATCCAGTTGTTCAGTACAGCCTCAGCAATCATGAACTGCACCTCAGCCGCAACAAGCATAGGAATTTTGGTTGAAGCCACCACATTCGGTCTTGAATAAAGCTTATGGTCAGTCGGCATTTTCTCATAACCTCTGCGAAGACCTATATATTTGTCGGCATGCTGGTCCTTCGTACATTTGAGGGCATAAGCCTCAATCCTCGGATCGTTATATCCGGTAAGATAGTCAATGATGGAAGCTGCCACAAACAGTTCACCGCCGTTCCACGCCTGGGCTATACTGTAAGGATTTCCCTGAGTCTTAGGGTCCATCATTGCATTGTCAGAATTGGTCTTGATATATTCGCCTGCATTGTAAGCATCGACAAACGCATCCCTGTCACCAGTACGCATGGCCACTCTCATAATGAGAGAATTGGCAAACTTCACCCACTTGCCATAGTCTCCGGCAAACACAGGATCAGAAAGGGCGAGAGGCTTTGAGTTCGGAGCTTCCGCCACATATGCTTTAAGCACACGCGCAGCATCGCTCAGGTCTGCAATGATGTTCTTATAAACGTCCTCATGAGAGTCATACTCCACCCTCATTTCACCGTCCCTGACCTTCGAATAAGGCATCGGACCGTAGCAATCGGTCACACGGATCATGGCTGCAGCCTTCAGCAGCTTCGCGATAGCATAATAGTGGCCTTCGCCCTTGGTAATCTTCTCAACCTTGAAATAGTTGGAATAGATGGCAGTGAACGCCTTGTCATAAGTATGACGGTTCCAGTCATCGCTCACATTGAACGTATCATAGTTCTGGTTTCCCCAGCGGGAGCCGTCTGCGAAATAGCCTCCCAATGTTCCGACCATCATATCCACGAACTGGGAATTGTTCTGCTGGATATACATCAAAGGGTCAAACATTGAAGGGATTATAATGGAAGGGTCATCCTTTCTGATGGCTTTCGGATCGGTATTATAATCTTCGAAATTTTTAGTACATCCCCCTAAAACCGAAAGGAGAACTGCCACAGAGAATATCTTTATAATATTTTTCATATAATTGTCCTCCTTAGAATTGGAATTTCACATTGAAACCGAAGTTCCTTGTGCTCGGAAGCATGAAATAATCAACTCCCTGATAATAGTTGCTCTGAGTAGATGCAGAAAGTTCCGGATCAAAAGGGGCCTTGCAGTAAATCATGGCAAGGTTTCTTGCAACGAATCCGACTGTCATGCGCATTTTGTCCTTGAACCACTTGGAAGGAAGCGTGTAATTGAGGGCAAGCTCCTGAAGACGGATATTGGTGGCATCGTAAAGATAATAAGCACCATGTCCGCCGCCTGATGTTGAAATTCCCTTGTTATAAAAAAGACGCGCATCCATCATGCCGTAATTGACAGGAATACCGCCATTGTCACGGGCAACGGCAGAAGTCTCAGACACTCCGTAATAGTCCAGGATACCCTGTGTCGCAGAATATACGAGACCGCCGATACGGGCAGTAAGGACAATTCCGAGAGAGAGACCGCCGTAGCTGAATGTGTTGGTCCAGCCGAGATTCGCCTTAGGGGCGAGAGAACCGACCTTCATATATCCTACATCCTCCATTGAGAGTGTTCCGTCAGAGTTTATCAGCACATTGCCATTGGCGTCACGTGCGATAAGATGGTTCACATAAATGTCAGACAATGAACCGCCCTTGCGCAGAATTACCCTTGGAGCGACATTGTTCTGGCCGATGAATTCTTTCTGAATCTCCGGAATATCAACGATCTCTCCTGTAATAGGGTTCTTGATGTCATTGGCAAGCTCGATAATCTTGTTCTCATTGAATGTGAAAGTGAGACCGCTGTCCCATCCGAAGCCACCCCAGTTGTTGGTGTATCCGAGGGCAAGCTCGACTCCCTGGTTCTGGACGTTACCCGCCTGGGCGATGAACTTCTCATATCCTGAAGAAGCCGCCAGGTTACCATAGACAGTCTGATTGTAAGTATTTGAGCGGTAATATGTAACATCCAGGCTGAGTGATTCCAGGAACCTCATGTTAAGACCGAGTTCCCATGAACGGGTGCTCTCCGGCTTGAGGTTTCTGTAAGGATAAATCTTGCTCTGTGTCCAGGTGTTGGTCTGATCATTATACTCGAAGCTCGGATTGGAGATGAACCTTGCGAAAGGAGTTGAAACGTCAGAGAAAGATCCGCGCACCTTAAGGAAGGTGAACCATTGCGGCATAGGCGCAAGCTCGGAAATGACAGCAGAAAGGCCGACTGACGGATAGAAGAACGAAGACTGGTCCGAGAATGCGAGCTGCGAAGCCCAGTCATTACGTCCGGTAAGAGTAAGGAAGAGAGCGTTACGCCAGCCGACCTCAACAGACGCGAAGACAGACTGAGTCTGGTCATGCCATGCTGACTCATTCCTCTTGTATTTCTCCGCTACATTCAGGTTGTTGGTTGCAAAATGGTTGGCGATGAGCAGGTCACCGGCCTCCATATTTGACTCATATCTCTGGTCGTTGATTGAACCTCCGACATTTGCGATAAGCCTCCAGTCACCCCATTTCTTGTCAATATTCGCAATGATGTCACCATAGAAAGAACGGTCTGAGCTCTTTTCCAGATAAAATCCACCGTTCTCACCGCAGAATGTCTGGTTTGTAGAAGCATAATACTCCCTTGTGTTCCTGTATGTGGACTCGTCGGTCCTCACACGTGCCACGACGTTAATCCAGTCTGTGATGTTGTACTGGAGAGAAGCGTTGAGCATATAGCGGCGCTTGTTCATGTCGCGGTTATTGCGGTTCTGCACCCAGTAAGGGTTCTGGATATTGTGCACACCGGCACCATAAGGCCAATACTGGACATAACGTCCCTGTGCGCTGCTCCACCTCTCATATGCACGTACCTCATTGAAGTCTTCTCCTCTCGGGAAAAGATAAAGGCCCGTGATAGGGTTGTAGTATGTACCCTGTGAAACAAGGTTGTGGTCATTTTGGATGATGAAGCTGGCTCCGAAATCGAGGATGAGCTTGTCATTCAGGAATTTGGTGGTATTGCGTGCGCTGAAGTTGTAACGGTTGTACTTGCTTCCAGGAACGATACCTGTAGAATTTGTCGTAGAAGCAGATATGTAGGTCTGGTTCTTTTCATTTCCGGTAGAAAGCGACACTGAGTTGATTACGTTTGTACCCGTGTTGAAGAATTTGCGCGGGTCAAAGCTGTAGTCGGAAGAAAGTGCCGGGCCCCAGCTTTCGCCGTTTGCGCTCATGCCATAGCGGCTCTGCATCTCAGGCATCATGTAAGCTGTCGAGAATGTCGTACTGTTGCTTACTGTAAGGGTCGTCTTTCCCTCAGAACCGCGCTTGGTGTTGATGATGATTACACCGTTTGCAGCCTCCGAGCCATAAAGGGCAGCTGCGGAAGGACCGGTAAGCATGTTCACCGACTCGATGTCATCAGGGTTGATATCGGCAGCAGCCTCTGAACCCGTAGGACTTTCCATTGCACCGCCGGAACCTCCGAAGCTCTTGTTGTACATAGGAATACCGTCAATCACATAAAGAACGGTATTGTTCTTCTCGATGGACTTCATACCACGCATAACGACACGCGTTGAGCTACCCGGGCCGCTCGCGCCTGACTGAATCTGGACTCCTGCGACCTTGCCGACCAAAGAGTTGACGAAGTTGGCGTCTTTTACAGCTGTAAGCTCTTCAGCCTTGACCTGCTGCACATTGTAGGCAAGGGTCTTCTCCTCACGCTTGATACCGAGGGCCGTGACTACGACCTCATCAAGAAATTCGGAAGAAACGTTCAGGACGGCATTGAGAACGGCCTGTCCGGTGTAAGGGATTTCAAGTTCCTCGTAGCCAAGAAGCGATACTACGATGACATCGCCAGGCTTGACTCCGGCAAGAGCATAATCACCGTCCACACCAGTCATGACTCCGCCGGAGCCGCCTTTGATCATGACAGCCGCGCCGGCTACAGGGCCTTGGTTATCAGTAATTACACCACTGACTGTCCCCACCTGTTCCTGAGCATCCGCAACAGGAGACAGTATGCCAGATACCACCACTGCAAGCATGGCTGACAGGACATATCTGAACATCGACAATTTGAATGTCTTTAACATAATTAATTAGATTGGTTAATAAAAAGTTCACAAATATACGATTTATTGACGATCCTGCAACTTTTTAAAAGTTATTCATCCAATATCTGCATTACGGCTGGCAGCTCCGGAACAGAAGGCTTTCTTTATGCAGGCATCAAGAAAAAACAAAGAGACGCCCCGTTAAAGAGCGTCTCCAAGATACAAATGCTGCAAGACAACGGACTACAATCCGCCGCCTATTGCAATAGGCTTCTCCAAGTCTCTGAAATTGCGGAGGTTGGTCTTAGGAGTGCCATGTCCTGAGGCATCAACAACACCGCCGTTGAGCTTGTAGTAAGCCACGAGGCCCTTGCTGTTAGGGTCAACTGAAAGCATGTTCTCCTTAATCTCGTTCTCAGAACGTACTACATTCCAAAGCCTTACCTCACTCATCAGACCGTTGAACGGACGGGTTCCCCACATGAAGTTAGGCACCATACCTACTGAGAATCCGAAATCAGCTCCATTGGCTGTAAGGTCAGGCGACATCTGGAAGCTTCCGTTTGCGACAACTTTCTCTCCGTTCACGTAGAGGTTGGCCACACCCTGCGAACTGCAAGTGAATGCAAGATGATACCAGACTCCGGTCTTGAGAGGATTGCCTGTCCATGTAATCTCACCGCCGCCGGCTACCTGGAGAATATCCTTTGGAATAGATCCGCCGCCGGCATCTCCGATACGCATGATCATCACGCCCTCACAACCCATGACTGTGTTGTTGTTGCCGAAGTATGAGACATTGACTACAGCCTCGTAAGTAGCCTCGGTAAACACATCCAAAGGAGTCAGAGGCAAAGTGATGTAGCTGTTGTTGAACACGGCTGCCTTCATAATCTTCACAGGCTTCTTGACCTCATAATAAGCAATGTCAGCTCCTTCCATCACATGTACATTACCTGTATTTACACGCACAGGAAGAAGATACACCTCACCTTCAATAAGATTGTTAAGGTCTTCAAGCTTCAGTTCAATGGCATCAGAATAAATCTGGCCTGCCTTGATTACTGCAGTCTTGCTTACAAGTTCAGCTGAAGTAAGGACACGATATGCCTTTCCGTACCTGTAATTGTATGCATTCACGACATCCTCACCCTCAATGGTGTATGTCACATTCACATCCTCCTCAACCATAGTCGTAAGGCGTGACTTCAGTTCGACAGAATAGGTAGTTTCCCCATCTATCTCAATTACGGTCTCTGATGCCTCAAAATAAAGTTTTGGCACAAGCAGTTCCGTCTCCTTGTCCTGGCATCCTGCAAGAAGCATTGCGCACAGGCCCAACGGGAATATAATTCTTGATATTATTTTCATATTGAAATGTAAGATTACTGGTTATCTTCCTCACCGGCACCTTCCTGGGCAGCCTTCCACTCATAGAATACCCTCAGGTTCTCCTGGATACCCTTGCGCATCCATTTGTAGTCCGGAGTGTTGTCATAATCCTTGGTGAAACGGTATGCTCCGAATCCGCCTTTGTATCCTTCATCCGGCATATAGCGCGCATGTCCCATTATTGCTCCGCCGCTCACAGCATACTGCTCGAAATTCTCACAGAGAATGTACTTATATGGAGTCGGACCGTCAATGCGTCTTGTGCCGCCATAAGACTGCTCGATGAAGTAGTCGATATACTCAGGACAGTCTCGTTCAAAAACATACATGATACCGTCAATGCAAAGGAGCTTGTGTCCCTTGCCCTCAGGGTCGCTCATAGGGCCTATGTATTTTCCCATCTCTTTTACAAGATGTACGATAAGCTCATCCTGACGGGTGTTGCCAGCCAATGTTTTGTCTGCATCATTAAAGCCGCTTCCCGGTTCCCAGTCGATGTCGAATCCGTCCCAGTCACTTGTGAACAGGGAGTCACAGAGAGCCTTGGCAAAGCGTGAGTGGGCCTCCTTCAGTTCCTCAATATTGTTGATGTCATGCGAGGTAAAGCCCCAATAGTCCCAACGTGCATGTTTCTTCTCTTCATCAATCCTGCTCTGGCTCCATCCTTCTTCCGCCGCCTGCTCATAAATAGGAGTATAGATAGAATCCGGAGTCCTTCCTTTGCCAAGATAAGAAAGAAGGCTCACCTCAAGAAGCTTGATGCCCTTTACCTTCTGCACGAACTCCTTGTCCCTCTTCTGCTCAGGAGTAATCTGAGACCTGCTCGGAGCACCGCTCCACATGGAGATGATGTCCATGCTGTCAGGCACAGCTGAAAGGTAGCCCTTGCGTGCAGCTCCGGAAGGTGCCCAGTCAGAGAACCATCCGAAAGACACAGGACGGCCGTAGTTCCATATCTCGTCTTTGAATTCACGGAGGCTGGCATAATATGCCTCGCTCTCCTCGTTGAACATCGTGTTGTAGCCGCCATTGTGGTCAATCTCCAGCTTCTCGACGTCCGTACATGCAACTGCGGCAGACATCCCGGCTACAGGAATAACATATAGTAATGCTTTAAAAATATTCATATCTTCAATTGTTTAGCGTTTGCAGTCCCACCAGAGCTTGGTAACAGCCTTATCTGCTCCGCCAAGCTTATTCAATGCTTCCTGATAGTTTTCCGCATCTTCCGCAGACTGTGAGAAGCTGTTAGGATATACCATACGGCGGATTCCTGTCTCTTTCGTAGCACCGTCAGGGCTGTTGTTGACATGTACCGGATTAAGCTTAGGATAACCTGTCTTTCTCCACTCGGTCCATGCCTCCATTCCGTTCGGATAAAGGGCAATCCATTTCTGAATCATGATTTTCTCCAATGAGGCTTCCTTAGAAGAGTTGTCGAACTGTACGGTAGCCTGAGTAGGGGCAGACGCGCTGTACCTTACGCTGTAACCAACGTTCACGCTGACAGCCTGAGGCTTGTTCTCATTGTTGATGTATGAAGCAGCAGAAGAAGCGGCAAGTCCGTTCTCCTCGAATGACATCTCGATACCTTTCCTGTACCAATCTGCGGCAGAGCCGAACTCAGACCATTCCAATGCGGCCTCGGCAAGAAGGAAATAAACCTCAGATGCACGCATCCAATATGTAGGAGTGTCAGCAGTGAAGTTCGGCATTGAACGTCCTTCGAATGTCTTGGCGCCGGAAGATGTTCCAGGAGGCACAGGAGCATATTTCTTTCCGTCATATCCGTCAATCGCCCAGGCAGGAATCTGCTTTGTGGACTCAAGCTGCTGCGCTTCGGTAAAGTACTTGCTCATACGAGGGTCTTTGTAACCGTTCATATATGCGAACATTGATGTACACATGGCTGTCTCACCATAGCTGCGTGCGCAATGGTTGATGTTGTTCACGAATACATATCCGGCCCCCTTGCTCACCTGAGCCTCGTCATCCTTGAGGTTCATCAGGCGTGTGATGTCATTGGCGTATGCATATGTAGCCCACTGCTTTGCAAGATCCGGAGCACAATATTTCAGGCGCATGGCAAGACGGAGCATGAGGGAGTTGGCATATTTCACCCATTTCTGCGTGTTACCGCCATATACGATGTCATAGTTCGCCATGATGCTCGCACCTGACTCAGCCATAGGTTCCAAAACCTCGATTGCGCTCTTCAGGTCAGCGAACATAGCCTTATATACCTCCTCCTCGCTGTCGAAAGGTATGACAAGCTGCATTTCGCCTGCATGTGAATAAGGGATAGGACCGAAAGCCTCAAGAGTCTTGTGCCATGCAGAAATTTTGATAATCTGGGCAAGTGCAAATACCTCAGGAGTATCGTTCTTCTCTGACTGAGTCTTGATTTTTTTCCAAGAAGGGAGAAGATTGGTGTATGACTCCTTATAGGTTGAGGTAGTCCAGTCATCCTGAATATAGTAGGTCAGCTGGTTATTTCCGCTGTACCAGTTGTTGTCCTGTCCGAAATATCCGCTCCAGCCGTCAACAGACAAATGATATGCGGTCTGGTAAGCATTGATGTAATCGGTCTGGTTGGCCTGTGTACCGACAGGGAAAACGCATCTTTGCATCAGGGTAATGCTGGCACCGAGTGCGATACCGTCCATCTTTCCCTGCTCCTCTGTCATTTCGTAGGGATTGGTGTTTATCCTCTGGTAGTCACAAGACGCCAGCATGAGAATCACACCTAAGCCTGACAATATTTTGTTTATATTTTTCATTTTCATATTAGAATCTAAATTTGAGGCTTACAGCATAGCTTCTTACGCTTGGCTGCATGAAATAATCGTTGCCCTGTCCATATGTTCCGACAGACGGAGTAAGTTCAGGATCGAACGGAGCCTTGCAGTAAATCATCCATGGATTGTTTGCCACGAATGTAAGGGTAAGGTCCTTAAGCACGTCCTTGAACCATTTGCTTGGGAATGTATATCCCAGGCTCAGCTCCTGAAGACGGATATTGGTAGCGCTGTAGGCGTAGTAGCCCGAAGTATGCCAATCTCCCGTGCCGACTTTCTTGTAATAGCCCTCTGCATCAACACGTCCCTGGTCAGGAAGCATGAATCCTCCGTCCTGGCGTGCCTGTGCGGATGCCTTTGAAACTCCGAACCTGTCGAGGATAGCCTCAGTTGATGAGGTAACGACACCTCCGAAACGTCCGTTGAGCAGGAAGCCGAGGGTGAAGCCCTTATATGAGAGCGAGTTGTTCCATCCGAGAGTGAAGTCCGGGGTTGTCTTGCCGAGATATACAGGGTCGGTCTTCTCAAGAGAATATACTCCGTCCTTAACCTCGACATATCCCTGGCTGTCCTTCTTAAGGAATGTGTCGGCATAGATGTCGTTGATGCTGCCGCCCTCCTTGAGGATGACACGTCCGCCGTCCTTAAGAACCTCAGGAATATTGATAGGCTCAAGGCTCATTTCAGTCATATAGTCGTGAACCATCTCCTTGATTTCATTGACGTTGCGCGAGAATGTCAGCATAGAAGAAATGCCCACGCCCTTGTGGGTATTGTTGTAGCCCAATGAAGCCTCCCAACCCCTGTTCTCAACGTTTCCGGCCTGCAGATAAATCTGCTTGTATCCTGAGTATTCAGGAAGTTCGCCGAGGAAAGTCTGGTTGAAAGTGTTTGAATGATAGTAAGTCACCTGTGCGCTGAGGCTGTTCCAGAGACGGAGCTCAAGACCGAACTCATATGAATTTGTCTTCTCAGGCTTGAAATCGGTGAACGGATATATGCCGGTCTCCTGAAGAGCACCTCCGACGATAGGAGTAGTCACGGTTCCCGGAGTAAGTCCCGAGCGTGATACAGGAGCACCTACCTGAGTGAATGAACCGCGTACCTTGAGGTAAGAAAGGAAGTCCGGCATCTTCGCCATCTCGGAAATGACTGCCGAGAGACCTACTGAAGGATAGAAGAAGCCTTTTTTGTAATCCTTGGTATTCACAAGGCGCGAGTTCCAGTCATTACGTCCTGTCAGAGAAAGGAAAAGCATGTTCCTCCATCCGAGCTCAACGCTGGCAAAAACTGCATTGTTACGTACCGCTGCGTCTCCGTCCTTCTCGATGGAAGCCGCCGCTGCAGCGTCGATATTGCTGAATGAGAACATATTAGGAACAAGCTTGAGAGGACCTCTATATCCTCTTGTCCTTGTCCAGTAGTTAGAGTAGCTGTAACCGATGTTGGCCGTAAGGTGGAACTGGCCGAGCTGCTTGTTGATGTTGAGCATAGCATCCGCATACTCCTGGCGGTCCTTGAAATCGCTCCACTCATAGAGACCCTTGTCAGAGCCTTCGGTGAATATCATGTTGGTGGAAGCGCTGTATTTTCTCTCGAACTCAGTGTATGAGTTGTCCATACGGTAGCGGGCCGTGATATTAAGCCAGTCAAGGATATTGTATGTAAGACCGATGTTGAACATGTAGCGGTCTTTCTTGCTCGGCATGACAGTACGGTAAGCCATCCAGTAAGGGTTGTCTGTTCCGTATGTAGTGTCTGAAATAGGCCAGTACTGCGTAGCGAAGCCACGGCTCTGGTTGTAACGCTCGAATGACTTCACGGCATCCCAGCTCTCTCCCCTCGGGAAGAGGTAAGCGACCATTGTAGGGTTGTTGTACAATCCCTGTGACACCATGTTCTGGTCTGTCTGATGCACGAATGATGCACCGAGGTCAAGCTGAATCTTGTCATTGAGGAGCGATGTCGTATTGCGCACTGTTGCGTTGATACGGTCATACTTGTTGTTAGGAACGATTCCCTGTGAATTGGTTGACGAGATGGAAGCGAAAGTCTGGTTGAACTTGTTTCCGGCTGTCAAGGTGAGGGAATTGATGAAGGTCATTCCTGTCTCAAAGAAGTCTTTCTTAGGGTCATAAGAAGTAGGAGCGGCAAGCTCGTTGCCCCAGCTCTCGAATGCTCCCTTCCTGTTTCCGTAAGTATTCTGGAATTCAGGAGTCATGTAAGGAGTGCTGAACTCCGAAGTAGAAGAGAATGAAAGTGAGACCTTTCCGTCCTTACCTTTCTTGGTGGTTATCAGGAGCACACCATTGGCGGCGCTACTACCGTAAAGCGCAGCTGCTGACGGACCGCTCAACACGGAGATGCTCTCGATGTCCTCCGGGTTGAAGTCAGCGATACCCTCTGTTGTTGCCCTTGAGTCTCCGAGCACATCGTTACCCTTGCCGATTGTGGTGTTCACGAGAGGAATACCATCAACCACATAGAGCACGCCGTTGTCTCCCTCGAGTGACTTGGCACCACGCATGATTACACGTGTGGCTCCGCCGACTCCGCTGGCGCTCTTGTTAATCTGGACACCGGCTACTTTTCCATTGAGTGAGTTTACGAAGTTGGCATCCTTTGAACGGAGAAGTTCATCGGAATCCACCTGCTGGACATTGTAGCTGAGAGCTTTTTCAGAACGTTTGATACCGAGGGCCGTGACCACGACCTCATCGAGAAATTCGGAAGAAACGTTCAGGACGGCATTGAGAACTGCCTGTCCGTTGTAATTGAGTTCGAGTTCTTCATAGCCCAGGAGCGACACTACGATAACGTCGCCAGGCTTGACTCCAGTAAGGGTATAATCTCCGTCAATACCAGTCATGACTCCGCCTGCGCCGCCTTTGATCATGACTGCGGCACCGGCTACCGGCCCCTGGCTATCTGTAATTACACCACTGACTGTACCCCCCCCCGTGGCTGTTTCCTGAGCCCGGAGGACAGGAGGCAGGATGTTCAGAACCATGACGGCCACGAATGCCGTCAGACAGTATCTGAACATCGACAATTTGAATGTCTTTAACATAATTGATTAGATTGGTTAATAAAAAGTGTGCGAATTTAAGTTTTTTTATCGATTTGTCAATCGCAAAAGGGCAAATCAGCTACAAACCATATCTAATACAGCAGTTGTATTGAGCCGAAAGAATACCTCACTAAGCATTATCAGCAAAATTTCGCCAATGTAAAAAAAAGAGCGGCAGATTCCTCTGCCGCCCCAATTTTCAGTCATCCGTGCATATCACTTCCATGGAGTTGAAGTATCTTCTGAAGAAATGCCCTCATTCCAGACGAAAGACTTGGAAGTAGTCATCGGGTGGCCTTTTCCGGTCAGGTCCGCGAATTCTCCTGTCGCCTCGTCATAAGACGACCTGCTGACTCTCCAGTATCCTTCGAGTCCCTGGATATCCGGAGTCACAGACGGAATATTCTTGCTTATCTGGTCTGCAGTACGGCATACTGACCAGATACGGCACTCAGTAACCATGATATTGCAGCCAGTCCACCAGCTGTCTCCAGGAGCCCAGTATCCGTTGTTTCCTCCTATACCTCCGAAAGTAAGATACTTGAAATATCCGTCTTTTACGACTTTTGGAGTGATGTTCTTGTCGCCGGCTTTCACGCCGTTCACATAAATCGTCACCTTGGTACCGTCATAAGTTACGGCATAATGCTGCCACTCGTTCGTATGAATATACATTCCCGAGTCAGGGTTAAGGTAATCGCCGACTCCCTGGAACTGCACAAGTGAATGCGCAGGGTTAGTTCCGTCAAAGCTCTGAGGGTCCTCAAAGCGGAACATCAATTCTCCGTCATTGATTGTACAGAAAATATCCCTGTTCCTATTTGACGTATTTGATACCTGAAGCCTCATCTCTATGGTAAATTCAGGGAAAGTCTGCTCGAAATCATTTACCCAAAGGCCTGCCGCACCATTGAACTGAGCGATGTCATTTACCATCGGGGAAGTAATCACAAACACATATGCGGAAGTATTGGCCGTCATCTCCACATCACCGCTTATCTTTTCCAATTTTACCGGAAGAGCGAGAGGAAGACCTGAGAGAGCCGCAGGAATCTTGTCCAAAGTAATGACAGCAGCATCTGCCGCATACTTTCCGGCCTTGATGGTGATGTCTTCGCCAAGATTGACCAAAGACTCATCAAACATCTGATATCCGGTACCTTCGCTCGCATTATATGAATCAAGAACAGCCTTGTCGATTACAAAGCGGACTTCACAGTCAGTGTCGAGCTTGTCTGTAAGTGCAGGAGTAAGCACGACCTTTGCCCCCTCATTCACAGTAAGCTTCACCATATCGCTGGCTATTCCGGCGCTGTTGATACTCTCTGCCAAGAAAGCATGCACACCAAGCTCATTTCCATCTTTTCCTCCCTCGCCATATTCCGCATCATCACATCCGGCAACAAACAGGGCAGCCAATGCAAACGCTCCTATTTTAAATATGTTTCTCATAAATTCTATTGCTTGTACGTTAAACTATTTTGCAATGCAATCTTCTTGTTTGATTACCTTATAGCCAGGAGCAGGATTCTGCTGCTGAATGGCCTTGCGCATCCACTTGTAGCGCGGCGTATTGATTTTCTCGTTACTGAAACGGAAAGCGCCGAAACCGCCCTTGCGGAAACCGTTGGAAGGTTCCCAGCTTGCAAAGCCGATTAAAGTAGGATACTTGTCCCTGTCGAGCGCACGTCCCTGACTATCTCTCCAAGTGAAGCCACCCTTAAGGCAATCCAGAGCAGACTCAAGATTCTCTGTCACCACAAAACGGTTAGTGAACTCTTCCTCCGTATAGATTGACTTATATACATCATAATAATTGCGGAGCCTTAAATCAAGGCCGGAATCAGAACCTGTGCCTCCCCATGTGTAAGCCTGGGACACGAAATAATCGAAATAGATTCCAAGTTTGGAAGGATTCGGAATCGACTGAAGATATCCGTCAAGGATAAACAGCCTGTCAGTGCCGGACTGGGGACCGATATATTTTCCCATCTCCTCCACGAACCATGTGAAATATTTCGAGTTACGGCAAAGGCCTCCACCGTACTCACCCGGCTCATAGTCAATGTCTATTCCGCAATACCCTGTGGCATACAGGGAATCAGAAATTGCCTTAGTCCATTTTATTATGGAATTATGTATGGCCTCTTCATCGCCGTCAACCCAGCCCCAATACTCTTTCTGCTTTGCAAGGCTTTCAGTGTATTCAGCCGGAGTGAACAGACACCCAACCTCTGCGATAAAAGAGCACAGGACGACCTTGGTGCCTTTCACATTTACAACAAAATCAAGGTCAGCCTTTTTCTTCGGCGTAAGATTAAAACTGCTCCACAGGGAAATCACATCCATAGAGTCAGGAACGGCCTGAAGCATATTTGTTGTGCTTGCATCACCTTCATCCCATTCGCTGAACCATCCGAACGAGATTGCATGGTCACTTGCCTTGTACTCCCTTAGGGCCGCATAATAAGCGTCATCCTTGACGATTTCCGTAAGAGAAACATCGTGTATCTGAGGTTTCGGAGTCATCCAATCGCTGCATGCCGAAACAGACACCGCAGCCAGAACCGGAAGACATACTTTCAAAATATTAATTTTCATATGTAAATTTCTTGTTAAATCTATTTCTTCTTAGCCCAGAACAAATCCGTAGCCTCCGTATCCGGTCCTCCGAGAAGCTGGAGAGCGCCAGGATAATTCTCCTTGTTGAGGCTCTTCTCATTGAATGAGTAACGGAGCCTGCGCATGCCTCTACTATTGTCAGAGATGACACCACCGGACTGGTTGTCTATAACGGGAGCAAGTTCAGGATACCCTGTACGCCTCCACTCCGACCAGGCCTCGATACCCATAGGATAATTCGCAATCCACTTCTGGGTTATTACCTGTTCCAGATTACCCTCAAAGCCAGCTGAAGCATCCCATGCAATCTTGACCTTAGTCTGTCTCGGATAATCCGGGAAGCCCGCAGGATCTGCCGTATGGCTGGCAGGAACAGAGTTCGCGTCAGCAATATATGCGGCCGCACCAGAGCCTACGCCCCACTGCTCCATAGAGAGGCTGATTCCCTCCTCATAAAAAGTCTTGGCGTCACCTGATATCCAGCCGCGAAGCACAGCCTCCGCAAGCAGGAACTTAGATTCGGCCGCAACAAATACAGGAAGCTTCGAAGTCTCGTCGAAATTAGTCATAGAGAACTTAGGACCTACAACGGCTTTGTCAAATTCAGCCTTTCCGGAACGCATGCCGATATAAGCGCCTCCGACCTGGGAGAAATACCTGCTTCTTCTCGGGTCAGAATAGCCGTTCATGTAGTCAACTATAGATGAATTGACCCTGATGTCACCCCAACTCTCAGAAGCAAGGTCATAAGGGTTGCGCTGAGCCTTCGGGTCCATCATGGCATTGTCCCCATTGGTTTCAATATAACCATAAGGAGATTCATATGCGGACACGAAATCCTCCTTGCTGCCGGAGCGCATTGCAGCTCTCATTATCAAAGAGTTCGCGAACTTGGACCATTTGAGGTAATCACCGCCATAAAGTGCGTCCTGCGCACCGAGCGGCTTCTTGCCTGAATTTTCAGTAGCATAAGAATAGAGCACACCGGCTGCGCTGCGCAAGTCAGCGATGATGTTATTGTACACTTCTTCGTTCGAGTCATATGCGACATACATCTTTCCATCCTGAACCTTGCTGTACGGAATCGGTCCATAGCAGTCGGCTACGCGCATCATTGCGGCTGCCTTGATGAGAGTCGCCACAGCATAATAGTGACCTGAGCCGCTCGTATATTTCTCGATTTCGAAATAGTTTCCGTAAATATCGAGGAAAGGAGTCTCATAAGGATTTGCATTCCAGCTGTCGCTCGCATTGAATGTGTCGAAGTTCTGGCCTCCCCAGCGGTTTGACAATGTGAAATAACCCCCGAGAGTTCCGACCATTTGATCTATCATCTGCGAGTCATTCTGCTGCACATACATGAGAGCCTCAATCATTGTCGGCATCAAGATTGCCGGATCGGCGCTCTTCACTGCATATGGGTCCGTGTTGTACTCGCCGAATTTCGCAGTACAGCCAATGGTCAATGCAGCCATAGCAGCTATCGATATTATCGTTTTGATTGTTTTCATTTTCTCTGATTTTGTTTAGAACTGGAACTTCACGTTGAAACCTAAGTTACGTGTGCTCGGAAGCATGAAATAGTCCACTCCCTGATAGTAGTTGTTGCCGGTGGCGGCAGACAATTCCGGATCAAACGGAGCCTTGCAGTAAATCATGGCAAGATTCCTTGCGACAAAACCGACTGTCATCCGCATCTTGTCCTTGAACCATTTCTGCGGAAGAGTGTAGTTCAAAGTCAGTTCCTGAAGACGGATATTCGTAGCATCGTACATGTAATATGCAGCATAACCTCCCTGGGCCGTGCTTATGCCTGTATAATATTTCTCTGCAGGAAGCAGGCCGTAATTGACAGGAATGCCACCGGCGTCCCTCATGTCAGCGGATACCTGTGAAGCACCATAATAGTCGAGGATACCCTGCGTTGCAGAATATACGAGTCCTCCGATGCGTGCAGTCAGGACAACTCCGAGAGAGACGCCTGCATAGCTGAACGTATTGCTCCATCCAAGGTTAGCCTTAGGGGCGAGTGAACCGACCTTGAACGGCTCTACGGACATCATCTTTATATTTCCGTTGTTGTCAACATCAACATTTCCGTTCAAATCGTGGGCAATCACATGATGTGCATATACGTCAGAAAGCGAACCGCCTTCACGCAGGATCACGCGCGGAGCCACATTGGAAGCTCCCAGCCAGTCCTTGTTGATTTCCGTAACATCCACAGGAACGCCGGTGGTAGGGTCAGGAATGCCGTGCGCAAGTTCCTTAATCACGTTCTCATTGAAAGTGAACGTAAGACCGCTGTCCCAGCCGAAGCCGCCCCAATTATTGTTATAGCCCAAGGCAAGCTCGACTCCCTGGTTCTGGATATTACCTGTCTGGGCGACAAAGTTCTTATATCCTGAAGCCGCCGAGAGAGGAGCATAGATTGTCTGGTGATAAGTATTCGAGCGATAATATGTCACATCCAGGCTGAGGCTCTCGAAGAATCTCATGTTGATACCGAGTTCCCATGAACGGGTATCCTCAGGCTTGAGGTCCGTGGCAGGATAAGTCTCGCTCTTTGACCAGTTGTGGGTCTGGTCGTTATATTTATAGCTCGGATTAGAAAGGAAACGGTCAAACGGAGTCGCAACCTGCGAATAAGAGCCGCGCACTTTCATGAATGAAAACCATTTAGGGAAATTGGCGAGTTCCGAAACCACTACCGAAAGTCCTACGGACGGATAGAAGAATGACGGACTCTTGGTGAATGCGAGCTGCGACGCCCAGTCATTACGTCCTGTGGCGGTAAGGAATATCGCATTTCTCCAGCCCAGTTCCACAGATGCGAATACAGACTGAGTCTGGTCATGCCATCCTTCCTCATTGCCCTTGTAATTGACTGAAGTATTGAGGTTGTTGGCAGCGAAATGATTCGGAATCACAAGGTCTCCGGCAGCACGCGACATGTAGTAGCGCTGGTCATTGATTGAGCCTCCGACATTGGCCACGAGCCTGAAGTCTCCCCACGTCTTGTCCACGTTGGCGATGACATCACCATAGAAAGAACGGTCAGTCATATTGTCCACCTTGTATCCTCCGTTTTCTCCTGCAAAAGTGGTAAGAGTTCCCGCATAGTATTTTGTAGTGTGCATATATGTGGACGCATCTGTCCTCACACGTGCCACGACGTTCAGCCAATCAGTTATATTATACTGGAGAGACGCGTTGAGCATATAGCGCTGCTTATGCATGTCGCGGTTATTGCGGTTCTGCACCCAATAAGGATTCTGGATGTTATGTGAGCCCTCAGAATAAGGCCAGTACTGCGTATTGACACCATTTATCGGGTCCCAGCGCTCATAGAGCCGAACCTCATCGAAGTTTCCTCCTCTCGGGAAAAGATAAAGGCCCGGAAGCGGGTTGAAATAGCTTCCTTGGGAAACGAGGTTATGGTCGTTCTGGATGATGAAGCTGGCTCCGAAATCAAGGATGAGCTTGTCACCTGCGAATTTCGTAGTATTGCGGGCCGAAAAGTTGTAACGGTCATATTTACTCTCAGGAACGATACCTGTGGAGTTTGTAGTTGAAGCAGAAATGTAGGTCTGGTTCTTCGCGTTTCCTGTCGAGAGAGACACTGAGTTGATTACGTTTGTACCAGTATTGAAGAATTTGCGCGGGTCAAAACTGTAGCTTTCCGGCAATGCAGCACCCCAGTTGCTGTAGCCGGAGCTTGCAGCATACTTGTCCTGCATGCCAGGCATCATATATGCCGTAGAGAAAGTAGTGCTGTTGCTTACGCTGACTGTAGTCTTGCCCTCAGTTCCTCTCTTGGTATTGATGATAATCACACCGTTAGCAGCATCCGAACCATAAAGCGCGGCAGCAGACGGGCCTGTAAGCATATTGACAGACTCAATATCATCAGGGTTGATATCGGCAGCAGCCTCAGAACCGACAGCCTCGGCCATGACTCCGCCTTGTCCACCGAAGCTTTTGTTGTACATAGGCACACCGTCAATCACATAAAGAACGGCATTGTTCTTCTCGATGGACTTCATACCACGCATAACGACACGCGTTGAGCTACCTGGGCCGCTCGCGCCTGACTGAATCTGGACTCCTGCGACCTTGCCGACCAAAGAGTTGACGAAGTTGGCGTCTTTTACAGCTGTAAGTTTTTCGGAATCGACTTTCTGCACATTATATGCAAGTGTCTTTTCTGAACGTTTGATACCGAGGGCTGTGACCACGACCTCATCGAGAAATTCGGAAGAAACGTTCAGGACGGCATTGAGAACTGCCTGTCCGTTGTAATTGAGTTCGAGTTCTTCATAGCCCAGGAGCGACACTACGATAACGTCGCCAGGCTTGACTCCAGTAAGGGTATAATCTCCGTCAATACCAGTCATGACTCCGCCTGCGCCGCCTTTGATCATGACTGCGGCACCGGCTACCGGCCCCTGGCTATCTGTAATTACACCACTGACTGTACCCCCCCCCGTGGCTGTTTCCTGAGCCCGGAGGACAGGAGGCAGGATGTTCAGAACCATGACGGCCACGAATGCCGTCAGACAGTATCTGAACATCGACAATTTGAATGTCTTTAACATAATTGATTAGATTGGTTAATAAAAAGTGTGCGAATTTAAGCTTTTTTATCGATTCATCAAGATGGTAAAGGCAATTCAGCTACAATTTACTCCTATAAGCCATATCACCCGAAGCTCACCAACCTTTCCCGATATTGTCCGCAATCATGGCCACGAGCCTTTCACGTGCCTCCACACTTGCCCAGGCGACGTGAGGAGCAAGACGCAAACGTTCCGGATGCCGGACATGCAGAAGAGGACTGTCCGATAAAAGAGGCTCATCGGCAAACACATCCAAGGCAGCACCCGCTATAATCCCCTCGTCAACGGCGCGGGCAAGAGCGCTTTCACTGACAATTCCTCCCCGCCCCATATTCACGACAAACGCCTGGGGCTTCATCATCTCCAGCTGCTTCTCCCCTATCAGCCCGTCCGTCCTTTCATTAAGCGGCGCATGCACCGACACCACATCGGATACCCTGAGAAGCTCCTCAAGAGGCAGACTCGGATAATCCTGGCAATGGGATGTTCCAGAAGTGGAATAATAGCATACCTGCATGCCGAATGCCTCCGCAACCGATGCGACACGCCGGCCGATGTTACCCATACCGATGATTCCCATAGTCTTTCCTGCAAGTTCACGCCACGGCACGCTCACATCAGTGAAGCTCACTCCTGAAGAATATCTGCCCGACTTTACGGCCGAATCAAAATAAGGGGCGTTTCCGGCAAGGGAGAGGATGTGCATGAAAGTGGCCTGCACCACAGAATCCGTCGAGTATCCGGCAACATTGCGAACAAGTATCCCCTTTGAGGCGGCATAGCTGACATCAATATTGTTGACACCGGTGGCGGCCTCACAGATGAGCCTGAGGCGCGGAGCGGCATCTATCAATCCGGCAGTCACCCTGACTTTGTTGACTATCAGCACATCACAATCCCCGACACGCTCAAGGGCCTGGGCAGGGTCCGAAGAGGGGTAGCATACGAGTTCACCATACTTTTCAATCGGGGCAAGCGAGATTTCGCCCATAGTCCCCGCATCAAGAAACACTATTTTCATAATTATATTTTATTTGTTTTCATACATAAGGTGCAGCAGAGGCTTGTTTTTGCCATCCCTGTCCGCGAAAGTCCGCGTCAACGAAAAGCATTTCGACATTGCCGTCTGCCACACCGGCAAATCCGGCAAGTCCACCGTCTTCCATATGATAAGCCCAAAGGGACACCTGAGCGAAATAGAGCGGAAGACGCTCCTTATAATATTCATAGTCCTCATGGGAAAGAAAATCATCAAGAACGGCCTGTCGTATTCCTGATGTCATATTATTTTTCCCATCTTCAATTCGGTCTTCAATATCTCGTACACGTAAGCCGAACTTTCGATATAAAGTCCTGTTTGCGGCTCGGAGAGTCTGGTGAATGTCTCCGAGTTATAGAACATAGCTATCGCTTCGGTCAGGGCCAGACCTCTATCTTCCATGAGATAAGCCACTATGTCTTTTGTAATGCCTTCAATGAGGTATTGCGCTTTTTTATCGGTCATAATATGGTCAGATATTGGATGGCACGTGTCGAGTGAAAGAAATATTGCGACGAGATTTTCTTGTAACGCAGTCCCGCCACCAGCATTGGCAAGTCGATGATACCGTCGTCGAAATTGCGGAAAAGCGTAGCGATGGTATCGTCCGCCACAGGGCCTATTACGATGTCGTACAGATGAACTGGCTGCCGGCTTTCGCGACTGCGGTTCGCCATGACGAACAGCGCCCATTCCTCGTTGGGTTCGGCAAAACGTTTCATGGCGAGCATCTCGTCGGCTACCGCGGCTGCTTCATCGAACTCGAATGCGCTGACAACCGGCTCTCCGCCATAGATAGCCGCAGTGCGACGAGCCATCTGAATAGCTTGCTCCTCAATCTCGGTAAGGTAAAACCCTTGTCCGAAATCCTTGTAGGGTTTGCATCGCGCGAAATCTATCCGTTCGATTGCAATATTGGAGCCGTGGTACAGTTTCATCGTATGCCTCCTCCGTTATTGAAACAAACCCGCGTCAAATCCTGCACACTGTCCCGCAGCGAGAGCAAGTGTTCCGCTTCGAAATGCTCGACAAGGAAATCCAGCCCTTTGTAACGATTCAAGTAGTTGCTGGCTTCCCGCACGGTCATACCATGCGCTGAAGCGAACTCCCCGATATTCGCTACGATATAACCGATAATGCGGCGATCTATCCGCGTTGTCGGATGTAAACTTACCGAGGCAAAGAGATTGAGCGCATCCAAAACTTTCGTAACGGTCTTGATGGTCAGGCCACGTCCGCTCTCGATTTTGGAAATCTGAGCCTTGCCTACGCCAACTCTTTGCCCCAGTTCCTCTTGCGTAAGGCCTCGACTCATCCGCTCGTTATGAATCAAAACTCCTATGTGATCTATTCTCGTATTCATAATCATTCGTTTTTGCAAACATAATGTAAAGTTTCCTATTTTGGAAACTTTTGAGACAAAAAGTTTGCCTAACCGATAATACAATAAGATTGACATAACACCAGCTATCGTTATTTGATTACTATTTTTTGTGCTTCGCACACATATACGATTGCGTCTCGGCAAAACTTTACAAGTAAGCTTGACGTTTTGCTCTCAGCTTTTAGCTATATTTGTCATGACGGACATATATAAGCCTTGGCTTCGGCAAAACTTACAAGCAAGCTTGACGTTTTGCCCTCAGCTTTTGCTATATTTGAACTGACATATCAACTTATAGGGATTCACCTCCCGCCACCAGAACAAAAAGGAGGACAAAATGGCTATCTACTCACTCAAAAGCAGCACCACTCAGACCTCGGGAATCAGCCGCATTGCGTTGGCCCTCTGCACATTGGCTTTCACATTCACAGGCCTTTTCGCAAACGCACAGGACACCGCCAGAGTGTTACCCTCCGCGCAGATGACAAGCACAGATTCCACAGAAATGGCAAATGCTATCGCGCAGGCCAGATATCTGCGCAGCATCTACAAGACGGACCAGGCCATCGAACTGCTTTACGGACTAATCACTCCGGGAGCAATAGAAAGCGAAGTATTTTCCGAAATTGCAGAATGCCATATCCAGAACGGTGAATTTGAAGCAGCGGAAACCATCTACTACATGGTCACCAACCAGAATCCGGACAATCTGAAATATCAGATACGGCATTTCTCCGTGCTGCTAAGGATAAAAGCATATCAGACGGCAGCAGAAACCGGCAGAAAGGTGCTCGCCCTTGACTCCATTCCGGCAATCATGACTTTGACAGGAGACTGCTGGAACTACATGGAGAGCTATGATTCCGCCCTTGTATATTACAACATGTCGCTCAGACACAAGCCAATGAATGAAAGCGTAGTCAGCAAAGCCGCGAAAATCCATCTCGGAAGACAGGAGTACGGCATGGTCATAAGCATGGCCGATTCCCTTTTGGCACTTTCTCCGGACAACAAGACAATAGCTCCAATAAAAGGCCTGGCCCTATATCTGAGCGGCAACTACAAATCAGCAATAACAGTTCTGGAAAGGCAGAAAGAACTCGGGAACAGCGACTATGGCATCCACTTCAATCTCGGCCAATGCTACTGGAAGACAAATGCATTCAACAAAGCCATTGCGGAATTGGAAACTGCATGGCAAATTGACTCAAGCGATGTCAACCTTGCCTACACAATAGCCTCAGCAAAGGCAGAAGCAAACAGACCTTTCGAATCCGAAGTCAAGCCATGGCTGGAAAAGGCCCTTGCCATGCTCGAACCGGACCACACCGTAATGTCAAGAATCCACCAGCAATACGGACGCTGCTATTTCACGACACAATCCCAATGGGACGACGCCATCAGGCACTACAAAGCAGCCTACAATTACAACCCCAAATTCATTTCAGCCCTGTCAACAATAGGCTACTGCTATGAGCGGAAAAAGGACTACAAGACAGCCCTCGAATGGTACGAGAAATACCTCGCCCTCGCCAAGCCCGGCACAAGCGCCTACAACTTCGTGACCGACAGCATAAAATTCCTGAAAGGCGAACTCTTCATGGAAGAATAGCTTAGGCGGCTGCAGCAAACGTACAATAATATTTACAAATGAAAAAGTTGCACACATCACTGATTTTTAGTAACTTAATGGTGACCAAACCGTTGAATACTATTTATCTGCTGATGCGCAACTTCATAACATATTTCGTCAGAATCCTCGGAATCTGCAAGGATTTCGCCGGAAATCGTGTCAATGAGCTCGGAAATGTACCTCGTTGTGGTGTTGTTCCCAAGTTTTCCGATCCGGAAGTCATCGCTCTTGGCATAACAGATGAGGCACTTCATATTGACAGTGAGAACTATCTCTTCTGTGGCAGCGACGCATCTACTGTACGAGCTTCGATGATCTACTCGTTCATCGCCACCTGCAAAGCCTGTGGCATAGAACCGAGAGAATGGTTCGAGGATGTAATCAGACGAATCCCGGAATACGAGAACGGCAGATCAGATGTCACCCATCTGCTTCCTAAGAACTGGAAACGCAACTTCAACGACTGTAATCAACGTTAATCTACTTTGAGTAAAGTCAAACGACTTCAATAAACTTACAAGATGCAGTTCACCGGAGGCTTACTGCGTTACCTTGCTGGGAAAGCATAAAAAATCCTGCCTGGAATTGAGCAGGATTCAGTTGTTTATTTTGAACTTAGAAGTTCTTCCGTTTTCCACCAATAGAAGAAAGCTTCCGGGTTATTTATCTTCAATTTATTGAGCTTGGTCGTGTAAACTTTCCCGATGCTTGCATCAATAATCTGGTTAGGAGACTCATAATGTTCCACGAACTCTTTCCCCAGCTCAATGCTGGTAGCAAGATATGCCGTCTTGGCTGCGTCAGCAATAGCTTCTTCAATTCGATACTGAGACTTGTACATGAAAGGTTTAATGTTCTTTATACCTTTCTGAAGCAGGTCAAACTTCTCCTTGTTAACCAATCCTCTTGTAGTGATATTTAGAGAAGTGTTGCGGATGTCATCATAAATAGGAGAGAGGTTAGTAGTATCCATACCTCTGTATGATAGTTCAACAGGTGCAATCTTACTGAAAGCTGTTCTTGTCACACTCAAGTCCGTAACCCTGTCAAATAACCTTCCGATATCATACAACTGCTTGATAACCTCAAGAGTGCTGAGATTCTCACCCTTATAGTAAGGAATTCCAGTGGTGTCAGGCGCATAAGCCGTCAGCTTGTCACCAAGGATGTCACTTATTGACGGTGCATTCACAAAGACCTGTTCGCCAGTGCTCTCTATAAGTCCATGCACAATCGGAATTCTTTCAACCTGCTGGTAATGGCAGTCCTCATAAAGCACATCCAAAAGAATATAAGACTGTCTGTCCAAATCCGCATTGAATGCAACCTTATAGAAGAACTTGGAGTGGTCCTTCGGAACATCCTTTCCTGCCTGTCTGCGCTCAATCAGTTCATAGTTGATGAATCCATTGTTCGCATATTCAGCAAGGTAATCCTCAATGTTAGTGCCTGGTGGACACATGATATCAATATCAATTGACAAACGATGTGTACTGTCATTTAGTAAGAGCATCAATGATGAACCACCCTTGAAATGAAATGGACAGCCGGATGATGCAAGCATATCCAAAAGTGCGAACGCACGTATCACCTTCTCGATGAGATTATTGTCTGAGTAATTCAGTTCAATGGACTTTTGGGCGATCCATTCGGCTGTGAAGCATTTCTTGTCAATCATACGGCACTGTTATAACTTAATCCTCTTCTCTTAGCATATCTTTTCAATCTGGATTGATTGATATTGTAAAGCGACTCTCCAATCTCCCACATACGTTGAGCTTCGCTTCCCTGAAGGTAAGCAAAGTCCTCATCCTTCTTAATATCAACAAGAAGTTTCTCAATTGTTGGAACATTGATATCATTGATCTTCTCAGTCGGGGCCTCTGTCACAAGAGGTTTGACAATGATAACCGGCTTTCTAAGATCGATGTATTTATAAGTAATATCTTCAGAAGGATTGAGCCAAACCTCATAACCTGCATCCTTTAGAGTATTAAATACAGCCTCCATAGCACTGCGGTCAGTCTCAACGTAGGTAACGTTATTCTCTGACAAATGATGCTGCAGCGGAACTAAACTTTTACCATTATAAATGCAGAAAGGGGCAAATGGATATTTATTTCTAAGAATCTCAGCCACCTGTATCTCACGATCCTCTAGCACTGCCCGGAAAATAGACTTTCCTTTAGCCATTGCATACACTCCGCGAGAAACCCTCATAATCTCTCCTTTAGATACAAGTCTTGAAAGCGTAATATTGACGGTATTGCGCACAATATCCCCATCTTGAGAAATCCAGTCCCAAAGTTCATCTGTAGAAAACTCCTTTCTAGAAGATGCAAAACTTAATATTAGCTCCTTAACTCCGTTCATATTCGTAGTAAAACTTATGCAAATATAGTACAAATTTGGCAATAAAACGCATTTATTGCCAAATTTGTACAGATTATTTAATCCTATGTCAACTGCATTATTGGTCCTTAAGATTAATTCGAGGAGTCTTTGTGATTGTTTTGTCGGCTATTCATCCCTGAATTAAGTATGGAAATGAGTTTTTCTTTATTTCCTAAAATCTGTTCTCTTTCTTTTGCTTCAATGTGGTTATCATATTGCTCAAGGATATTGACATAAATATCTTCTAACTCCATAACGGTGTTTTCCACTTGTTTTCCTAATTATGTTATACCGAAAGATTTGTCAGTTTTATATTACTCCAAAATACTTCTCAAAGAACGCCTTTAACTTCTCTATCACAGTCTTCTTTTTCTCCTGCCTGTTGCCACCACCGAAGCGGGACATTGCTGGGAGTATCTTGTCAATATCGGTTCCCGTTGTGCGTATCGCTCCATCACGGAAAGCATTCTCCACGAACTTGGAGGTCTCGTCTGCTTTCAGGTTCTCGCTTGCGATAATCTCATTCAGGTCATCCTGCTTACGCTGCTTCACATATGCCTCCCACGCCGCATCAATATCAGTATCGGTATTGACGCTCGCCACGAAGTCCTCAATGAGTTCCTTCTTGCTTCTCAACTGCATACTCGCACTTACTGCCTTGCTGATATTGACGAGTATCTCCTTGTTCTTGCAGTTGCTCTCGTGGTAGTTCTTCACCAGAAGCAGGATATAGTCAATGTTTATCTCTACCTGCCTTATCAGCTCAGTCTCAAATATGATGTCATCATTGACCACTTCCTTCTCGCCTTTACCTCTCTTTCTCCACTTATCTTTCAGGTCAAGATAGTGGCTCTGATAGTCCTGCATCTGTCCGTCTGATAGCAGTTGCTGACCCTCAAACTGGTCAAATGCCTGCAATACATTTATGGACTTCAACAGACCTCCAAAGAGGGTGATGAAGCGTCTCTCCTCATCTTCACCGAGAGGTATGTATCCATCAGGAAACTGCTCTTGGAGTTGTTCCACCAGTTCCTTGTATCCATAACAATGCTTTCCGTTCTCGGCATCATATCCTTCGTAGTATGACTTAAAGTCTTTGAGCAGGACAATGCTCGCAGCATCCTTATCTCCGAACAAAGCAATCGCATCATCAGTCTCTTGTTGGAGGTTGCGGAAACATACGATATTACCGTAGGTCTTTACCGAGTTGAGTATGCGGTTGGTTCTACTGTATGCCTGTATCAGTCCGTGTTGTTTAAGGTTCTTATCTACGAACAGAGTGTTAAGGGTGGTGGCATCAAATCCAGTCAAGAACATATTGACCACAATCAGCAAATCCACCTGCCTGTTCTTCATTCGCAGCGACAGGTCTTTGTAGTAGTTCTGGAACTTATCACTTGAAGTGTCGTAATTGGTAGAGAACATCTGGTTGTAGTCCTTGATAGCACCCTCCAAGAAGTCTCTACTTGGTTGGTCAAGGTTGGTAGTGCTCTCTGGGTTCTCCTCAACGAGTATGCCGTCTATTTCCTCCTCGTTGGCTCCGTATGAGTAGATGGTAGCAATCTTCAATCTCTGTGCTTCTGGCAGATGTGCCTGCTGTGCCTTGAACTCGTTATAGTATGCCTTCGCCATATCTATGGAGGCAACTGCGAACATAGCATTGAAACCTGCCAGTTTCTGCGTCATCTTGTTCTCCTTGACCTCTCCCTTCTTCGCCTTTGCCATCTGCTCGATGTTCTGGGCAACACGATAGGAGTAGTATGATGTCCTCTTGGTCTTCTGGTCAAAGTGCTCCAAGATATATTTCACCACCTCCCTCACTCTTTCAGGGGCAGACATAATATGCTCTCGGTCAATAGCAGAAATCTGCTTATCCAGTATGTTCTCCTTTGTTTTAAGAGTATTCACATAGTCTATACGAAACGGTAGAACATTCTCATCGTTGATAGCATCCACAATGGTGTAGGTGTGGAGTTTATCACCAAATGCCTGCTGCGTGGTTTTCAGTTTCATATCCCCACCGCTGCTTGCGTTCTGGGCGAAGATAGGTGTGCCTGTAAATCCGAAGATATGGTATTTCTTGAAGTTCTTGGTAATGGCGTTATGCATTTCGCCAAAGTTGCTTCGGTGGCACTCATCAAAGATAATCACTACTCTCTGCTGAAAGATAGGATGGTTCTTGTTCTTCTGAATGAAGATGGAGAGTTTCTGTATGGTGGTGATGATGATACGGTAGTCGTGGTATCCGCCGCTCTTATCCTTGTTTTCCAGTTGTCGTTGAAGGACGGAGGTTGAAGTGTTGCTGTCTGCTGCACCTTCCTCAAATCGGTTATACTCCTTCATTGTCTGGTAGTCAAGGTCTTTTCTATCCACCACGAAGAGAACCTTGTCTATGTAGTCAAGGCGTGAAGCGAGTTGAGCAGTCTTGAACGAAGTAAGGGTCTTACCTGAACCTGTCGTATGCCATATATACCCACCACCTTCGGTCTTGCCGTATTGCTTGTAGTTATGAGCGACATTTATGCGTCCGATAATACGCTCTGTTGCTGCAATCTGGTATGGACGCATAACGAGGAGCATCCTTTCACTCGTAAAGACACAATACTTGGTCAGGACATTGATCAATGTATGCTTGGCAAAGAAGGTGCGGGTGAAGTCAATCAGATCGTTGATCGTCTTGTTGTTGCTGTCCGTCCAAAATGACGAGAACTCAAATGAGTTGCTGGTCTTCTTGGTTCTGTTTCGCTCCTGTTCCTTGATATGGTTGAAGCGTGTGGAGTTGGAGTAATACTTGGTATTGGTTCCGTTGGATATGACGAAGATCTGCACATATTCATACAGTCCGCATCCTGCCCAGAAACTATCCCTCTGATAGCGGTCAATCTGGTTGAACGCCTCTTTAAGTTGAACCCCTCTTCGTTTCAACTCTATATGCACAAGCGGCAGACCATTGACGAGTATGGACACATCGTAGCGGGCATCGCGGTTTCCCTGCTCCTCTTCGTATTGGTTGATGACTTGGAGGTAGTTGTTATGAATGTTCTTCTTGTCAATCAGGTAGATGTTCTTGGTCTCGCCAGTGTCTCTTTTTAGGACTTGGATATGGTCTTCCTGTATCTTGGTGGTCTTCGCTTCAATGCCTTCGTTCTGGTTGGCAATCACATCATTGAAGAAACGCTTCCATTCGCTGTCGGTGAAGGTGTAGTCGTTGAGTTTCTGCAACTGCACACGGAGGTTATCCACGAGGTCTTGTTCCTTGTGGATAGCAAGGTAGTCATATCCCTGCTCGGTGAGGGTCTTGATGAACTCCTTCTCCAATTGGGCTTCAGTCTGGTATTTATCGCTCTTACGGTAAATCGCCTGATAATCGCTCACAATCGTGTAGTTCTCGTTTTCAGCAATGATGTTATATGCCATAGTCTTATGCCTTTTGCTTGAAGGTCAATAATTGGTCTCGGTAGTATTCGTATTGCTTGCGTCTTGCCTCTATCTCTGCTGGTAGTCCTGCGGTGAGGTCGGTGGTCAAGGTGTTAAATCTATCCAGTATATCCACTATTCGCTGCTGCTCAGCAAGAGGCGGGACGGGTATCGGGGTGCTTCTCACAATATCAGAGTTTAGATTTGCCACTGCTCCGCCGCTATTCGCTTTGGATATCCAATATCCTTGAACATTTGAACTCCTCAATAGATAATATAGAAAATCTGAATTAAGGGACGCCTCAAAATCACATATAGAAATCCATCCGTCGTGAATACATCCATCTATTCCCAAGATATAAGGTCTTCCAAAACTCATTGAGTTTGAAAGAATAAAAGTCCCTTTTTTAAGAAATCTTGACTTGTTTGCACCTTCACGAGTTATTCTTTCAGCAGTTGATGTAATATATTTTGAATTAGTAGATACATCACCAATTTTTATCCAAGGTATGCCATCCTCTTCATCAGTGAGATAGTTTTGTATGGGTCTTGGTGATGCTCCCCTTGAAATAGAGACAACATCTCCCAACTTCTTCCATTCAACGCTTACTTCCTGCCCCCCCCCGATTACTTAAATCGCTAAATGACAGCAATTTATCTCTATAATATTCGTATTGTTGTATTCTTTTTTGCAGTTCTGCTTGCAGTTCTGCTTGCAGTTCTGCTTGCAGTTCTGCTTGCAGTTCTGCAAAATTATCCAGTATTCGCACAATCTCTTCCTGCACAGGAAGTGGTGGAACGGGGATTTCAAACTTATCTATGCTTGAAATATGAACGTGCGGGACGCCTCCTCCTTTCTTTGTAGAATAAATCCGCTCTTGGATACTTGTTAAGTAATAGTAGGCGTATTTGGTCATCAGACCATCGTTACCTTTTATTGAGAACGCATCACACACGAAGATTGGTTCATTCCAATATTGAACATATCCCGCTCCCGCACCACTTCCCGCAACAGTGATTGTTTCACCAGTTCTATTGGACTGATTGCAGTAGAACGCAGGTTGCCTACCACCAGAAATAACAGGGATTTCGCCAGATCGCATTGTTCCTTTGGTTGCAGATGTTCCCCTCTCCATCAAACAAGCCTTTCCCAATGCTTTATACTCCACTCCATCAGGGCAATACTGCTGAATGAGTTGTTCGACTTTCGTCGTTCCTCCTCCTTGCTCGGCAATTGCAGAAATCTCTTTCTGCATTGCACTTGCTTCGTTCGTCGGTTCTAATTTGCTCATAGTCTTATCCTCCAATTTCAGCAATAATCTTGTCAATCTCTGCTCTCAACACATTCTCTCTTGCCACGATCTGTGCAATCTCCTCGTTGAGTTTTATGATATCCACCTTCTCACGGGTATCCTCCTGCTCCACATAAGTAGAAACAGAGAGGTTGCAGTCATTCTCCGCCACCACATTGTTCGCCACCAACTTGCATACATAATCAACATCCTTTCTCTCGGCGAAGTAATCAACTATATGCTGGATGTTCTCTGGGGTGAGTTTATTGTTGTTGGTAATCTTCACGCACTCCTTGCTTGCATCTATAAAGAGAGTAGAGTTATCCTTCTTGCTCTTCTTCAACACCATAATGCAGGTAGCGATAGAGGTTCCAAAGAAGAGGTTATCTGGGAGTTGGATGACACAATCCACATAGTTGTTATCAATCAAATACTGGCGGATTTTCTTCTCCGAACCACCTCTATACATAATGCCAGGGAAGCATACGATGCTTGCCGTGCCGTTGGTCGCCAACCACGCTAACGAATGCATAATGAAGGCAAGGTCAGCCTTTGACTTTGGAGCCAGCACACCAGCAGGAGCATAGCGAGGGTCGTTTATGAGAGTAATGTCATCATCTCCTTTCCACTTGATAGAATACGGAGGATTTGAAACAATCACCTCAAATGGCTCTTCATCCCAATGCTGTGGAGAGAGAAGAGTATCCTCACAAGCGATATTGAACTTATCGTAATCAATGTCGTGGAGGAACATATTTATACGGCAGAGGTTGTAAGTAGTGAGGTTAATTTCCTGACCATAGAAGCCCTGACGTACATTGTCCTTACCGAGTATCTTTGCCGCTTTGAGCAGCAGCGAACCCGAACCGCAAGCAGGATCATATACCTTATTGACTTCGGTCTTGCCGAGTGTTGCCAGACGGGTGAGGAGTTCGCTCACTTCCTGTGGAGTATAATACTCTCCGCCGCTCTTACCAGCGTTGCTCGCATACATTCCCATAAGGTATTCGTATGCATCACCGAAAGCATCAATTGTATTGTCCTGATAGTCGCCGAGGTTCATCTGCTGAATGCCACGAAGGAGTTTCACCAGTTTCTCGTTTCTCTTGATGACCGTCGCTCCCAACTTATTTGAATTGACATCAACATCTGCAAACAGTCCGTTGAAATCATCCTCGCTGTCAGTTCCCTTCGCACTTGCTTCAATGGAGTTAAAAATCTTCTCCAATGTCTCGTTCAGGTTGGCATCCTTGTCGCACATCTTGCAGATATTGCAGAAGAGTTGGCTCGGTAGAATAAAGAATCCCTTCACACCCACCATCTCTTCGCGTATGCATTCTGCTGTGGCATCGTCCAAAGTGGCGTAGTCAAAATCCGTATTGCCAGTATCCCATTCGCCCTTGTTGATATAGTTGGTGATGTTCTCACTTATATAACGATAGAAGAGCATACCGAGTATGTATGCCTTGAAATCCCATCCATCTACCGATCCTCGCATCTCATCCGCGATAGCCCATATAGTTCTATGGAGTTCAGCACGCTCCATCTCTTTCTTATTCTCTGCCATATTGATTTTGGTGTTATCAGTCGTAACCAACAAAAATAATAATTATTTCTTCGTGGCGCAAATGAAAAACTGGTTTTTAACTTTGTGTGTCCTTTTTCTTATTCAGGGCAGTGGAGCAGCAAGTTATGGGTATTATTTTGACTTCAATGAGGACTTTGGCAGTTTACTCATTTTTCGTAAAAAGTGCCTTGGAGAGCGTCAGAGCAGTGTTCGGGCAGTCTCTCAACCTCTCCAACTACTACTTTGTAACACTTAAAAGTTCAATATAGGATAGAGATGCTTCAGCTTGATCCGTGCAT
>ERZ777011.961-NODE-961-length-36981-cov-3.929887_pt1 | contig 36981 bp, 27 predicted proteins | sample MGYA00374964_ERZ777011 | MGnify/ENA primary metagenome ERZ777011 (study PRJEB29310, sample SAMD00008975) | mouse gut metagenome | study: EMG produced TPA metagenomics assembly of the Metagenome analysis of fecal microbiota from mouse which was promoted...
CACCGAGAAACCGCAGGTTTCGAGGTAGGCGTGAAGAGGTCGAAAGGAGGGGCCCGCGAAGTGGACGTGTACATCAGAAGAGGAGGATTTTTTGAATAAGAGAGAGATTGGCAGCCGATACGAGGCCATGGCAGTTTCCTATATGCAGGAACAGGGTATGCAGATCCTGCGCCGGAATTACTACTGCAGGCAGGGAGAGATTGATATCATTGCCCGGGAGGAGCCATATTTACTGTTTGTAGAAGTAAAGTACAGAAGAAATCTGTGTAACGGTCATCCGGCAGAAGCAATAACTGCCGCAAAGCAGAACCGGATCTTTCAGGCGGCCCGTTATTATCTGTATGAACAGCAGTTGCCGGAGGATACACCGGTCCGGTTTGATGTGGTTTCCATACTGGGAAGTGAACTGCAGTATATCCGGGATGCGTTTTGGCAGGGGTGAATGCAAGGGATAAAGAGAATAAAATCAGGAGAGTCAAAATGCTGTCATTAAAATATGCGAATCAAAATCATTCTACCAGAATCCACGAAAAGGATGGTGTTGTATATCTGACCTTTTCGAAATTAGAGGCGGCAGGCGTCCTGCATGCCTTTAGTACCCGGCTGGGTGGTGTGAGCGAGGGAGAACTGTCAGCCATGAATCTGAGCTTTCATCGGGGAGACAGCCCTGAGGCTGTAATGGAGAATCACCGTCGCTTTGCAGGAGCAGTCGGGTATGATGCAGAGAAGCTGGTCTTTTCAGATCAGGTGCATACCACGAGGATCTATCCGGTGACGGAAGCGGACTGCGGGAAGGGGATTACCAGAGAAAGTGATATTATCGGCGTGGACGGTCTGGTAACGGATCGCCCCGGGATTCCGCTGATCACCTTTTATGCGGATTGTGTCCCGCTGTTTTTCTTTGATCCGGTTCAAAGAGTAGTGGCGCTTGCACATTCCGGCTGGCGGGGAACGGTTGCCGGAATCGGACGGAGGATGATAGAATATATGGAGCAAAATTATAACGCCAGAGCGGAAGACATACTATGTGCCATTGGGCCTTCCATATGCCAGCATTGCTATGAGATCAGTGAGGATGTGGCAGAGGAATTTCAAAGAGTCTTTTCGGCAGAACAGTATGCGGATTTTATGCAGGATACCGGAAACGGGAAATATCACCTTGATTTATGGAAGGCGAATCAGTATATTCTCCTGGAGGCAGGAATTACGGAAGAACATCTGGAAACGACAGACCTTTGTACCTGCTGCAATCCGGAGGTGCTGTTCTCCCATCGTGCCAGTCATGGAAAGCGGGGGAATCTGGGAGCTGTTATAATGCTGTAAAGAACAGGTGGCCGGAGAAGATCATTAAGCTGATTTTTCTTGCATTCCGTTGGATATTGTGTTACATTGTGCTTATAAAGAGGAGCAACCGCCCACAAGGTGGGTTGACCTGATGTAAAAGTAGAAAATCCACCCTCTTGCTGGTCAAAGTTTCAAGGGTGGTTTTTCTATGTAATATTACTTACTAAATGTAAATACAAAAGTAAGTAATGCTAAAAGGAATAACCCGAAGGTTAGTAAATCCTTAAAATCAAAATTCTTATTATGATTATTCTGATTTTTCACAGCATCACCTCCATTCCGTTGGGATAGAGGTCAACGCACCCTGTAACACGCTTGCTCCTTCATATGATATACTAACACATATTAATAATTATAACAAATTAATTTTGCTTTTTACTGTTCTTTGTTTTTTAACAAAAATTTTTATATAATAATAAAAGAAGCGAGTAATAAATATGGAAAAAGAGTATGGCAAGTATGAATTGTCAGATATACAACAAGATCACCATAATAATCAGCTCTCTGCCCGGCATGAGCATCTGATCCGGGAGGTGCTGCCGGACAGTATCGGACAGGAGCTGGAGCTGGAAGCCGGTGATGTGCTTCTGGAAGTAAATGGAGAGAAGATAGAGGATATCTTTGACTATCAGTTTCTGATCGCAGATGCATCTGTGGTTCTCCTGATCCGGAAGCCGGACGGAGAAGAATGGGAACTGGAAATTGAAAAGGATGAGGAGGAGGATATCGGTCTGGTATTCGAGAACAGCCTGATGGACGAATACCATTCCTGCCGGAACAAGTGTATGTTCTGCTTTATTGACCAGATGCCGAAGGGAATGCGGGAGACGCTGTACTTTAAGGATGATGATTCCCGGTTGTCCTTCCTGCAGGGGAATTATGTTACGTTAACGAATATGTCTGATTCGGATATCGAACGGATCATCCGGTATCATCTGGCGCCGATCAACATATCGGTCCATACGACCAATCCGGAGCTGCGGTGCAGGATGCTGTCCAACCGGTTTGCAGGAGAGGCATTAAAGAAGATTGAACGGCTGTATGAGGCGGGAATCCCCATGAACGGACAGATCGTATTATGTAAGGGTGTGAATGACGGGGAAGAACTAAGACGTTCCATTGAAGATCTGCTCCGATATGCACCTTGTATGCAGAGTGTATCTGTGGTTCCGGTCGGACTGACAAAGTACCGGGAGGGACTGTATCCGTTAGAACCATTCTGTCAGGAGGATGCAAGGGAGATTCTTGCGATCATACATCATTATCAGACGATTGCATTTGAGCGGTTTCAGATGCATTTTATCCATGCCAGTGATGAGTGGTACATGCTGGCAGAGGAGGAACTGCCGGAGGCAGAGCGGTACGATGGCTATGTGCAGTATGAAAACGGGGTTGGTATGGTACGAATGTTCCGGGATGATTTTTTAGAAGCCCTGGAGCAGTGTGAACCGGGCACACAGAAGCAAAAGGTTACAATGGTAACCGCAAAGCTGATCTATCCGACGATCTGCTGGGCGGCGGAGCTGTTAATGACAAAGTATCCGAATATAGAGATCCAGGTGATCGGTATTGTCAATCATTTCTTCGGAGAGCAGATCACAGTGGCCGGTCTGCTGACAGCAACGGATATTCTCGAGCAACTGCAGGGGATAGATTTAGGAGACCGGGTAGTCCTGCCCGCTGCAGTACTGAAGGCGGATGAAGCTGTCTTTCTGGATGATATTTCGTTAGAAGACTTCCAAAAGGCTTTACAAGTTCCGGCCTATATTGTAAAATCGAATGGTATGGGCTTTATTCAGGCCATTACCGGTGACAGACCGGAGGAATCGGCAGGATGCGGTATACAGCCGGATTCTGTCCGTTGCAGATATAAGGAGAGAGAAGATGAGTAAACCAATCGTAGCTATCGTGGGGCGGCCCAATGTAGGAAAATCCACGTTATTTAATGTATTGGCAGGCGAACAGATTTCTATTGTTAAGGATACACCGGGGGTAACCCGGGATCGCATCTATGCAGATGTGAACTGGCTGGATCATTATTTTACCATTATTGATACCGGTGGAATTGAACCGGAAACCAGTGACAGGATGTTGAAATTCATGCGGGAGCAGGCAGAGATTGCGATAGAGACGGCAGATGTGATCTTATTTCTGGTGGATGTCCGCCAGGGACTGATGGATGCGGATTATAAGGTGGCAGATATGCTCCGACGTTCCGGAAAGCCGATTTTGCTGGTGGTGAACAAGGTAGACAGCTTTGAAAAGTTCATGCCGGATGTATATGAGTTTTACAATCTAGGCATTGGAGACCCGATACCGGTATCCTCCAGCTCCCGTTTGGGACTGGGCGATATGCTGGATGAGGTGGTAAAGTTCTTTGATGAGGGAAGCCGTGATGAAATTGAGGATGAGCGCCCCCGTATTGCGATCATCGGAAGGCCGAATGCCGGAAAGTCTTCTATCATAAATAAATTATTGGGAGAGGAACGGGTCATTGTATCCGATGTTGCAGGCACCACACGGGATGCTATTGACACGGAAGTGGTACGCAATGAGAATCATTATGTATTCATTGATACTGCCGGTCTTCGAAGGAAAAGTAAGATTAAGGAAGATCTGGAACGCTATAGTATCATCCGGACGGTATCTGCCGTAGAACGGTGCAATGTAGCGGTTCTGGTGATCGATGCCACAGAAGGGGTGACCGAACAGGATGCGAAGATCGCAGGGATTGCTCATGAAAGAGGCAAGGGAATGATCGTTGCAGTCAATAAATGGGATCTGGTTGAGAAGGATGATAAGACTATTTATCGCTTCTCGGAGGATATCCGGGATGTTCTTTCCTTTATGCCTTATGCGGAGCTGATATTTATCTCAGCCAAAACCGGACAGCGACTCCCGCGACTCTTTGAAACCATTGATGCGGTCATTGAGAATCATTCCCTTCGGATCGCGACCGGAGTGCTGAATGAGATCGTCAGTGAGGCAGTTGCCATGCAGCAGCCGCCAAGTGATAAAGGGAAACGGTTAAAGATCTATTATGTAACGCAGGTATCCGTAAAACCGCCTACCTTTGTCATATTTGTAAATGATAAGGAATTAATGCATTTTTCCTATACCAGATATCTGGAGAACCGGATCCGGGATACCTTCGGCTTTCGGGGTACCCCGCTCAAGTTTATTATAAGAGAAAGAAAGGGAGCATAAGATGGGAATGGAGATCATGTATCGCATATTATGTCTGATCGGCGGCTATGCTTTTGGATTATTCCAGACTGCCTATATTATCGGCAGACTTCATCATATTGATATCCGGGAATATGGCAGCGGGAATTCCGGTGCCACCAATGCATTACGGGTGTTGGGAAAGCGGGCCGGTGCCCTTGTCTATCTGGGTGACTGCTTAAAGTGTGTCGTTGCCTGTCTGGTCACCCGTCTGATCTTTTGCCATCTGGCACCGGATATGACTCTGCTTCTGGTCATCTATACCGGACTTGGAGTGGTATTGGGACACATATTTCCGGCTTATATGGGCTTCAAAGGAGGAAAGGGGATTTCCGCCATCTCCGGAGCTGTCATCAGTCTGCTGGATCTGCGTATTATACTGCCCTGTCTGATCGTATTTATTCTGGTGGTAGCGATTAGCCGGTATGTATCTCTGGGCTCTATTGTGCTGATGCTGCAGATGTGGATCATGTATATGATATTTGTTCTGCATGATCCGGAGTATGTCTATCATCTGGGACAGCAGTATGTGATTGAGAGCATTATTGTGCTGGGCTGTCTTGCAGGCCTGGCCATTTATAAGCATAAGACCAACATCGTCCGCCTGCTTCATGGCGAGGAAAGTAAGCTTGGAAAGAAAAAGGCAGATGAAACTGCAGAAAAATAAAGGTGGGAAACGAAAATGAAAGTCAGTGTATTGGGTGCAGGAAGCTGGGGAACAGCTCTTGCGGTACTATTGTGTGAAAACGAACATGAGGTAACCCTCTGGTCCATTGATAAGCAGGAGGTTGCCATGATCGATGAGAAACGGGAGCAGGTCGAGAAGCTTCCCGGCGTGCGGATCCCGGACCGGATCGCGGTTACGAACGATCTGGAGGGAAGTATTGCAGAAAGGGATCTGCTGATACTGGCAGTTCCTTCTATATTTGTACGCTCGACATCACGGATGATGGCTCCATATGTGGAGGATGGACAGATGATTGTGAATGTGGCAAAGGGAATAGAGGAAAGCACATTAATGAACATGACGGAAGTGATCGAAGATGAGATTCACAATGCAAGAGTCGGAGTCTTGTCGGGACCAAGCCATGCAGAGGAGGTAGGACGCCGGATCCCTACAACTGTGGTGGCAGGTGCTCACGACCGTGAGACCGCAGAAGTGATACAGGATGCATTTATGAATTCCTTTTTCCGGGTCTATACCAGTCCGGATATGGTTGGCATTGAATTAGGCGCCGCCCTTAAAAATGTCATTGCCCTTGCTGCCGGCATTGTGGATGGTCTTGGCTTTGGCGATAATACGAAAGCGGCACTGATCACCCGGGGGATTGCGGAGATTACCCGGTTAGGAACTGCTATGGGCGGCAGAGTGGAAACCTTTGCCGGTCTGTCCGGGATCGGGGATCTGATCGTGACCTGTACCAGTACCCATAGCCGGAATCACAATGCAGGCTATCTGATCGGACAGGGAAAAAGCTGTCAGGAGGCAATGGATCAGGTAAAGATGGTGGTGGAAGGTGTTTATTCTGCAAAAGCAGCACTGGCACTGGCGGAAAAGTATCAGGTAGAGGTTCCGATCACGGAACAGATCAATCGGGTATTATTTGATGGTGTGCCGGCCATGGATGCAGTTCCATCCCTGCTTCTACGGAATCGGACCGCAGAGAGTGAGTGGTAGGAAGCCGGGAACAGATCAGAGGAAACAGGCATGAAGAAGGTTTCAGAAGAAATAAGAAAGCAATATCGATTATATTGGGTGAAATTTGGTTTTCGCATTCTGGTACTGACAGCAGTGACCGGTCTTGTCATTTTTTACCCGGAAGAATTAAACGTGCTGGAGGGAATGCATTTCTTTCAGCACGTTTCCTTTCTCCATATTGTATGGGCATTATGGGCCTGGTATATGATCGAAAAGCTGCTTCCATTGCAAAACACCTCCAGAGGGAGCAAAAAATACCGGAGATCCGAGTTTCAACCAGCAAAGGAGTATGAGGCCTGGCTGGAGTGCAGACAGAACAGAAAACCAGAGTCAGAAAGGATGGCTGGCAGAGAAGACTTTGGCATTGCTTTTCAGCAGGAACGCCGGAAGTATGCAAGAGGAGCCGGGAGGGTGCTGGGAGCCTGGATTCTGGCTGCATTGGTGATCTTTCTTTTAAAAAGGTCCCACATTCTGGGGAACAGGGAACTGTTGCTTCTCTCTGCGCTATTCTATGTAGGTGATCTGGTATGTATTCTGATCTGGTGTCCGTTTCGAGATGTGTTGATGAAAAACCGTTGCTGTACCCAGTGCCGCATTTATAATTGGGATACGTTAATGCTGATTTTGCCTGTTGCATTTATTCCCGGCTTTTATTCCTATAGTCTTCTGGGGGGAGCTCTGCTGGTTGTGGGATGCTGGGAGATTGCCCATGTATTTCATCCGGAACGGTTCTATGCTTTGACGAATGCCAGTCTGCAATGCAGGAATTGTAAAGGAGAGTTAGGATGTGCCAGATATCGGAAAGGCGAGAGGAAGGGTTGAACAAAAAAGGGGGAACCGATCAGAATAACCGTGTATGTTAAAAATATTGTTTTGATCATAAAAGAATGTACAAAATATAGAGGAATTATATATCGAAAATTATTGGTAAATATACCGAAAAAGAATGTATATAATATACTATATTGTATAATTTTGCATAAGAAAAAGGAGATTCATTTCGTGAATATGCTTGTAATTTCGTAAAAATTATGGTAAACTAAAACTAATTTACATAAAGGTACTTGAAATATTTCTTTTGACAATTTTAGAAAAAAGCGTGAAGTATAATAGAAATAATATGGTTAGGAGGTACATATCATATGAAACGATTCTTGAAAAATATAAAGGGGAGCCGCTTCTGGGAACGCGTGCTGGCAATAATGATGATGGTGGTGGTGACTGCAACCCTGCTGCCTGCCAATCTGGAATTTGCCTGGTCAGCGGGAAATTCAGACCTTTTAGGCGCGTCAACCACGATCGGACTGCAATCTGTGAATCTGGGCGCATCTTACCAGACGGAGGATGGTAAGACAGTTACAGTTGAATTGAATCAGAATGATACCTTTGAGCTGCCATATGATTCTGATATTACCATGCGGCTTGATTTTATGCTGCAGGATGGTAATTCTGTAGATGGGAATACCGTTTATACTTATAAGCTTCCCGATTCTGTCCGGGTGGATGTGGATGCAACCCATGACCTGAGCTGGCAGGGCGGAGTGCCGATCGGCAAGGTACATATTAAAAAAGATGGAACCCTGGATTTTGAATTTGATGAGCAGGTGCTGAACAATAAGAATAATATACCGTTTTATGTTCAGTTTGATGGCAATTTCAGCAGTGACAAGCAGAAGGAAGGCGAGAAGATTGATATCACATTTCCGGCATCCGATGGCGGCTTTACGTTTCATGTTGTAACGCTTCCGGCTTCGAAGGAGGAAGAGGATATTAAGGCAAAGGATATCGGGATCGCCAAGAGCGGTAATGTGATCACTGCTGCAGACGGAAAGCGTTATATTGAGTGGAATATAAATGTGATCCCGAATGGAAGAGACAGTGTGGACGGTAATATTGTAGATGAACTGCCGGCAGGACTGACTTATGTGGAAGGAAACGGTTATCCAAAGATTGCTGAGGGCGGGGACTGCGGACAGGTAGCAGCGACACAAAACGGCAATACCGTAACCTTTAACCTGTCCGGAACCGGCTCCAGTCCGATTAATGTTAAATTCCTGACCAGTTATGATATGTCTGCTTTCGGGCCGGAAGTAAATAAATCAGAGCAGATCGGTAATTCCGTGATCTTTAATCCGGATAATACCGTGGATAAGTCCGTCACTACGGATGGAAGTGTGTGGATCTATCCGAATATGGTATCGAAAAGCGCTGCTACCCATAAGCTGGAGCAGTATGATGATGCAAAGGGTCAGTATTACATTGACTGGACGGTAACGGTTAATGCAGAACAGTTAAATATTGCAGGGGGAACCTATAAGGATACGATCGGCGCCGGTCTGGTCGCACCATCTGCCAGTGAGATTCAGGTTAGTCCTGCAGTTGGTAACCTTACCATGACCGGTGATGGATTTCAGATCAGCTTTCCGAATGGCGCTCCGATCCGGGATACCGTTACGATTACTTATCGGACTTATGTAAACAATGACAGTCTGCCGCAGGGACAGTTTACCAATAAGGCGGATTTTACGGCTCCGGGGTATGAAGACTTTTCTCATACAGCGACTGTAAATGGTGTGGATTATCTGAAAAAGACCATCGGCTATACCGATTATGACCGGATCACAAAGACGTTCCGCTGGAACATTACGGTGAATCAGGAGAAGGCTGTGTTAAATAATGTGGTGGTAACAGATACCTTTAATGCAGCCGAGATGGAATATGTCAGTTCTACGGTACCGTTGGCGGCTTCTTCGAATGCTGCCGGTGGAAATCTGGTGTTTGAACTTGGAAATCTGAATGGCGAGACCCGGGTGATTCAGGTTGTTACTCGAGTGAAACCGGGTTTTACCTGGGGATCACTGGGATGGGATAACTGGCACAACTTTATTAATAATGCAAAAATGACAGCAGATGACATTCCTGAGTTTAACAGCAGTGCTTCTTACAATGTTGATAAAAGCTGGGAAACTCCGGACTTTATTCACAAAGACGGAACCATGAACGGAGATGGTACGATTTCCTGGACGGTAAAGATCGACCGGATATCGGATGATGTGGAAGGTATGCACTTCACGGATCTGCTTCCGGCAGATATGGAGTATGTAGCAGGAAGCTTTTATTTGCGGGAATACTGGTGGGATGGAAATCACGGATACCGGAATCCGGTATTAGGAACGGATGCTTCCGGCAGGCAGACCCTGAGTTATGATCTGGATAAAGCAGCAGATGCTGCATATATGAATAATAAAGACGGATATGCAATCTTTTATAAGACCAGGATCACAGACGAAGATAAAGCTATGCAGTCCGGAACGTTTGAGAATCAGGCAAAGATGGTGCTGGATTTCCCGGGCAATATTCAGGTGGAGGATGAGACCACGAAGACGGTATCCGGCAGACCGGGCGGCGTTGTGGAAAAGACGTTCACTTATCAGAGCGGACGTGAGGTTGTATGGCATGTAAAGATTAATGAAGCAAGACTGAATCTGAATATTGATGAACCGGAGCTGGAGGATAAGCTGGCAGAGTATTTGGATTATGTTTCCGGTAAGCTCTATCTGATCGCGGAGGATGGTACGCGTTCCGAGGTAGCCAAGGATGAATATCAGGTTACAGCGATCAATGGCGATCTGAAGGTAAAGCTTCCAAATATTACGAATCAGTGTTATGAATTCGAGTTTAAAACCAGCTTTAATCCGATGTATGCCAATGCACTGTATGGCAAGATTATTAATAATACCATAAAGATGACTGGAAAAGGAAAGCAGTGGCAGGATACCTCCGGTACGATTCAGAATGTGGAGTACAGTTCTTCATCGGCGGGTGCGGTTCTGAATCTGGAAATCCGTATCAAGAAGGTGGATGAGGATGATATGACCAAGGTTCTGCCAGGCGCTACCTTCCAGTTGAAGCTGGGGAATACCGTAGTCGGAGAAGCAACCTCCGGCAGTGACGGATATGCAGTATTCAAAAATCTGAGTATAGATAACTATGGATATACCTTTGATCTGGTAGAGGTGACTGCGCCGAATGGATATAAGAAAGAAGCAGATCTGGATTCCATTACGTTCCTGGAAGGCGGACTTACAACAGACAGCAATGGTGTCCGTTATATGGAAGTAGTCATTGGAAATGAGAGTGTAAATAAAGAGACAACAGGCAGTGTTTCCGTTGTGAAGGTGGATGCTGCGGATGTGAGTAAAACGCTTTCCGGTGCAGAGTTTGGCATATATAAGGATAGCAGTTGTACGGATCTGGTACAGACCATGACAACAGGACAGAATGGTGTAGCAGAGTATGCAGGACTGGAACCCGGAACCTATTATATAAAAGAAATCTCTTCGCCGGAAGGATATATTGCAGATCCTGCTGTGAAAATCACGGCTACTCTGACACAAAATGGTGCAAAGGTTGATACGGAATACACTGGAATCGGAACATTTGACAGTCTGCGGAGGCCGCTGGTCAGCAACACGAAGATAACGGCACGTCTTACGATTCTTAAGACAGATACTGGAAGTATTCCGCTGGCAGGTGCAGTGATCGGTCTGTATACAGATGCAATCTGCGATAACCTGATCGAACAAAAGACTACGGATGGAAGCGGAAGCGTGACCTTTACCAATCTGATACCGGGTAATACATATTTTTACCGGGAGGATCAGGCACCGGCAGGATATGTACGGGATGCGAAAATATATGAAATACAGATGGGAGAGGGAACGGAACGGGAGAATATTGTTCAATATGGCGCTATTCAGAACCGGCAGGCGGTTGGAAATGTGATCGTTACCAAATACGGGGATGATGGTAAGCTGTTAGAGGGGGTTGTATTTAATCTCAGCGGCAGAAGCAATACAGGTACGAACGTGAATCAGAATGCTACGACCGGACCGGATGGTATTGCCCGTTTTGAGAACATACCATTTGGTACATATACCCTGAAGGAAACCAGTGGACTGGCGCAATATATTGTCTCAGCCGATAAGACGGTTTTGATAAATAAGCTTGGAGATACGAATGTTTCTGTAGTGAATCAGTTGAAGCGGGTGACTTTGCGGATTACAAAGACGGATGCAGATGGCGGAGCACCGCTGGCCAATGCGCAGTTTGGTCTGTATACTTCAAAGGGGCTGTTGGTTGACGATGGATGGACCAATGCAAGCGGTGTCCTGGAATTCAAGGATGTTGTTTATGGAGATTATTATGTGAAGGAGATTACAGCACCGGATGGCTATAAGCTGAGCAGCACGCAATGGACGGTTGTACCTGGTGACTTTAATACTGCTATTGCCAGCGATCCATTGAATCCGGTTTTGTCCTGGGGGCCGACGAATGAAAAGCAGAATGGCAAGATTCTGTTTCAGAAAGAGGATATGTCCGGAACAGGTCTGGCAGGTGCGGAATTTACTTTATATGACAACCTGAATCAGCCGTATGCGACTGCAATCTCTATGACTGCGGCGGAAGCTGCCGCCAGTGGAGTGACAGGTGCAGTCGAAGGCAGTGTCTATTTTGAAAACCTGCCATATGGTACGTATTATATTCAGGAAACACAGGCGCCGAATACGTATCTTCGCGATCCTGGCTATTATAAAGTAGTGATCAGCTCGGATGCAATAACAAACCAGTATTATGCAGGGGATGCACTGACCAGTGGTGTGTTTAAGAATACCAAGATGAATCCGCCTTGGGTCAGCTTTAAGATGAAGAAGACAGATGAAAAGGGTACAGCACTTTCTGGTGCTACCTTCGGGTTTTATGGTGATGGCAATCTGATCGCGACTGCAGTGACAGGGGATGATGGTATTGCATATTTCCGGAGGATCGGCATTAGTGCATTGGCAGAGAATACGGTATTTACAGTAAAGGAGATTGCAGCACCCGGCGGTTATGTAATTGACAATTCACTGACCGTAACGATCAATGGAAAAGAGAATATGCGTGAATTTTCAGATGAGACGGATGCGGATAAGCAACTGACGGATGCACAGATCCCGTGGATCAGAAACCGGAACCAGGCAGCATCTACGTTTGAGAATGAAGGAATAACCGGATCCATTGTTGTGACCAAGCATGGAATGACGGATTTAGAATCCTTAGCCGGTGCAGAATTCACATTATATGATGCTGACGGTAATAAGGTGACTAGAGATGCGAACGGAAATGCGATCACCAATCCGGCTGTTACCGGAAAGGGCGGTACGGTACGGTTTAATAATCTTTCGTATGGCAGCTATATCATTCGTGAAACAAAGCCGCCAATGGGCCATGCGTTGAATCAGAATCCGATTTATGTGGATATCACCTCACAGGGGCAGGTTGTTCAGACAGCGATGCGTGACAGCCGGCTGAATGTGATGGTAAGCAAACAGGCAGTGAGCGGAGCACTGGAGATTGAAGGGGCTGAGTTGCAGGTAAAGAAGGCGGACGGAACCATTATTGACACCTGGACGACCGGAACAGAAGCCCATCGGGTGACGTATAGCAAGCTGGAGGTTGGTCAGACTTATATTCTGACAGAATTAGCAGCACCAAATGGATATGCGTATGCTGCAGATGTACAGTTCCGGATCGAAGAAACCGGAAGCGTTACATTGCTTTCACCAAATGGAGAGGTACATGCACAGACAATTATTATGCGGGATGCCCCGTTTGCACTGTCTGTAAGTAAGAAGGATGCGGATGACGCGACTGGTGATGAATTGCAGAATGCGATTCTGGCATTGTATAATGCGGATAATGAGGAATTAGAACGCTGGACCACAGATGCAGAGATGCATGCAATCGACTGTAGTAAGATTGAGGCACCGAAGACAGGATATAATTACTACATACTAAAGGAATTGAGTGCGCCATTTGGATATGAGATTTCTGAAAGCCTGGTGATCGCTTTGGATTCTGCAGGAAACTTCTATCGTGTGAATGCAGTAAATGCAGTGCCGACAGGAGCAGATCAGATTTCCGGTGCAGTGGTTACCATGCTGGATAAAAAGAAGGCGGAAGGCATGTTCTATATCCGTAAGGTGGATACCGGAACAGATATTTCTCTGCCGGGATCACAATTTGAGATTCAGAATTATAATATGTCTACCGGCAAGCCGGCAGGGGCATTAATGGATAATAACGGACTTCCTCTGACGGGTGAAATGTGGAAATGGACCAGTACCGACGTGCCGCATCAGGTGGATGCCCGTTATCTGGTAGCAGATAATCCGTTGTTCGTTTATGCACTGGTTGAAACAAAGGCGCCGGCAGGTTATAACATTGCCGAGCCGGTGGCGTTCCGTGTGGTAACGGATCCGATATTGAATATTCTTAAAATAGAATATGTTTCCGGTGATGAAGGTGTGATCAACAGCAGCCGGGATACCTTCCGGGTAGCAGATACAGGACTGTCCTTAACAATTCGAAAGCAGAATGAATTCGGGTTGTGTCTGTCCGGTGCAAAGCTGAAGCTTTCCGAGTATAATACAGGGACGAATACCATTGGAAGAGAGATCATTACTTTCGTATCTGATAATAAGCCGAAGGCGATCGATCCGAAGCAGTTGAAACCGGATCAGAGTTATATCCTTCAGGAAATAGAGGTACCGGAGGGGTATGGAAAGGCGGAGGATATCGTATTTACCATTCATCAGGATACCAGCATAACGATGGGTGATATAGTGGTCGGTGGTAATACGGTCATTATGGAGGATTATTCTTCCGGTGTGATCATAAACAAGCTGACCGGTGATATGGAATTTCTGCCGGGAGCGACAATAGAATTATCTGCCAAGGATGATCCTGCGTTCGTTACGAAACAGTGGGTGACCGGAGCAGAATCAAAGGTATGGGATATGTTCTACTTTAAGCCTGGATGTACCTATACTCTGACAGAGCTTGCTGCACCGGACGGATATGCATATGCAGAAACAATAGACTTTAAGATTTCTGCAGACGGGACGGCGATCATTGTAAATGGAAAGCAGCAGGATACCCGTATTCTGAACATGACAGACCGGAAGCTGGAACTGAATGTGAATAAACTGGATTCTGTGGATGGTACGCTGGTATCCGGGGCAACCCTGGAAATTCAGGATACGAATGGTAATGTTGTGGCAGGACCATGGGTAACCGGAACAGAACAGCAGCTTGATATCAGCCGGTTAGCTGCCGGCAATGGATATAAAAAGGATGTAGATACCAATCCGGATGCTTTGCGGGAATATGTACTGCATGAATCGCTGGCGCCGGAAAGCCACAAATATGCATTGGATGTCCGCTTTGCCATTGACCGGGACGGTACGATCTATTATGTAAGGACCGGCCTGAATGGAAAGGCTGTCTATGAGGAAGCAAAGGATCATACAGTTGTTATGCTGGACGATCCGAAGCTGGTAGTGGATAAACGGGATGAAAATGGTATGCAGGTGGCGGGAGCGTCCTTTATGATAACCACCAGTGAGGATCCGGCATTTGAACCGATCATGATCAATACCACGCCATATTATATTGAGACCGGAACCCTGAAACCAAATGTGACTTATACCTTGACGGAGGTTGCAGCACCAAAGGGTTATGCTTATGCCGAGAGCTATGATTTTACGATTGATGAGGCGGAATGCGTATGGATCGGTGGAAGAAAAGCAGACAATAAGCTGTTTATGGTGGATGCCTCTATTCAGGTACGGATCAGCAAGCAGGATATTACCAATAAGCAGGAACTGCCGGGAGCGAAACTGGAGATTCGGGATGAGACCGGAACCGTGATCTATGAATTTGTTTCCGGAGCAGAACCGACACTGATTCCATCGGATGTGTTCACGGCACCACAGCCGGGCGGTTACCGGAAGTATACTCTGACGGAGGTTACAGCACCTAAGGGATACTTGAAGGCGGAAACAATTACCTTTGCCCTGGATAGTGCAGGCAAGGTATACACCGTGATGAATGATGGGTATGGCAATGATGTATATACAGAGCTGGATAACAATACGGTGACGATGCTGGATGAACCGGTACAGATACAGATCAGTAAGCAGGATGTTACGAATTCGAAGGAGTTACCGGGTGCAACTCTGGTGATTCAGGATGGATCCGGCAATGAAATATACCGGTTTGTATCTGGAAATCAGCCAACGCTGATACCGGCGGATGTATTCACGGTACCGGAACAGCCGGGAAGCCTTTCGTACTATTCCTTAACGGAGATTACAGCACCGGATGGCTATGAGATTGCAGAAACCATATATTTTGCCATTGACAGTGAAGGTAACCTTTACATCAGAGATGCAAATGGTAATTACGTTTTGCAGGAAGGAAATACAGTGGTAATGAAAGACCGTCCGCTTGCAGCAGGGCCAAAGACAGGAGACCGGATGCCGATGGGACTGATCCTGTTACTTGGATTGATAAGTCTCCTGGCAGGCTGTATCCTGTTAAAACGAAGCCTGATAAAAAAGTAATAAACTAGAAGTAATAAATTAAGAGTAATGAAAGCGCCGGATACGAATAATTCGCATCCGGCGCTTAGTTTTGTATATTTCGTTTCAATTATTGCTTTGTTACATCCTTTTTTAGAATACCCAGTAATACAGCGCTGATCACAGTACCGATCACAAGGGATAACAGATACATCCAGGCATTGCCGACGACCGGAAAGACAAAGATACCACCATGGGGAGCCATCAGGGTACAACGGAATGCCATGGAAAGTCCACCGGCTGCTGCAGAGCCTATGATGCAGGAAGGGAGTACATGCAACGGGTCGGAAGCGGCAAACGGGATGGCACCTTCTGTGATAAAGGCAAGCCCCATAATAAAGTTGGTCGGACCGGATTTCCGTTCCTCCGGTGTGAATTTGTTCTTGAACAGCAGGCTTGCTAAAGCGATTGCACATGGCGGAACCATGCCGCCGATCATAACGGCTGCCATGATGTCGTAGTTACCGGCTGTAATGGCAGCGGTTCCGAATACATAAGCGGCTTTGTTAAAGGGACCGCCCATATCAACGGCCATCATACCGACGAGAATCAAGCCCAGAACGATACTGCTCGTTCCGTTCATCTGCGACAGCCCGTTATTCAATGCTGTATTTAGAATACCAACCACTGGCTCAATAGCAAAGTTCATGAGTAATCCGCAGATCAGGATCCCGAATAATGGATAGATCAGAACCGGTTTGATGCCATCCAGAGCCTTTGGGAACTTTGCGCATGCTTTCATCAGCAGTCTGACGATCAGGCCGGCCAGAAAGCCGGCAACCAGGGCACCAAGAAAGCCGGATTTTCCGTTTGCAGCGATGGCACCGCCTACAAAACCGACAGCAAGACCCGGACGATCGGCAATACTCATGGCAATAAATCCGGCAAGCATTGGAAGCATGAATCCGAATGCAAGACCGCCGAGTCCCTTGAACACTGCCGCTGCTTCCGTTATGGTTCCGAAATTATCGCGCATATCAGGAGACAGGGAATTGACATCTACGGATAAACCGTCGATTAAGAAGGCAATGGCAATAAGAATACCGCCGCCGACCACAAATGGAAGCATATGAGATAAACCATTCATTAAATGCCTGTAGATCTGATGTCCAAAGTTTCCTTTGGTTTCAGAGTTACTTTCGCTGGCTTCTCCATTTCCATGATAGACGGATGCATGACCGGACATGGCACGTTCGATTAACTGATCTGCCTTGCTGATCCCGTCAGAAACCGGAACCTCAATTAACTGCTTGCCATCAAACCGGTCCATAGGAACCCTGGTATCTGCTGCTACTATGATACAGTCGGCTTCAGCGATTTCTTCCGTTGTCAGTACATTTTTTGCGCCTCCTGAGCCTCTGGTTTCTACCTTGATGAAGCAGTCATGTTCTTTGGCGCTTTTTTCAATGGCTTCGGCCGCCATAAAGGTATGTGCAATACCCGTAGGGCAGCCGGTAACAGCCAGGATCCTCTTTCGGTCTGTATGAGCCGGCATGGTTCTGTCTTCCTCAGCCTGCTCCAGGGCAGCGGAATCCTTTTCTTCCTCTGCCCGGTCGATCACCTGTAAGAATTCCTGCGGAGTTCGGGCTTTTTTAAGTGCATCTGTAAATTCTTCATGCATGAGCATACCGGACAATTTACTCAGGATATCAATATGAGCAGAGCCGCTTTGCGGATTTGCTGCGATCAGGAAAAGTAAATGAACCGGTTCATCATCCAGAGCTTCATAATCGACACCTTCCGGGATCACCATTGCGATCAGCCCCGGTTTCTTTACTCCATTACAGCGTCCATGCGGAATGGCGATTCCTTCGCCAACGCCGGTTGTGCTTTCTTCTTCTCTGGCATATACAGCTGCCAGATATTCTTCTCGGTCTGCAATATTTCCTGTCTTACACATTAAGTCGACTGCTTTTTGCAGAATGGCTTCCTTGCTGTCTGCAGATGCCTCCAGATCTATGGCTTCTGCTGATAATAAATCTGTGATCTTCATATGCATAATCCCCCTTTATGATTCGGATGTATTTGCTGATAAATGTTAATAACATCATCTTTTGACGCCAGATTCTCGGAAAAGGCACTGGCACTGCCGCAGGAAATTCCTGTATAGAATGCATCTTCGTAACTTCCGGTAGTCAGATATCCATAGAGGAAACCGGCAACCATGGAATCTCCGGCTCCCACGGAATTGATGACCCGTCCCTGGGGGGCAGGACTTTCGTAGACGGTGCCATCCTCTGCTGCCAGTACAGCTCCGTCTCCAGCCATGGATACCAGTACATTTCTGGCTCCGCGTTCCTGTAATTGCTTTGCGTAGCGGATCACCTCCTGTTTCTCCCGAAGATCCTCCAAACCGAAGATTTCACCTAATTCAAAATTATTGGGCTTGATCAGGAAGGGATGCAGATCCAGAACATTGCAAAGCAGATCCCGGGTGGCATCCACGGCGATCATAACCTTCCGCTCCTGCAGATGCTTCATGATATCCCGGTAAATGGTTGATGGCAATGTACTGGGAATGCTGCCGGCAAGGACTAAAACATCGTTGGAGTCCAAACCATCCAGTTGTTCATAGAACGGAAGGAGTGAGGCGGAATCAATATTCGGCCCAAGGCCATTGATTTCGCTTTCCTCATTGGAGCGAAGCTTTACATTGATCCTGGAAAGACCCTCCGGAAGTGTGATAAAGCGCTCTGGAATATTACGTGCTCTCAGCTGGCTTTTGATTTCCAGACCGGTAAATCCGGCAATGAAGCCCAAAGCGGTACTTTCCATACCAAGGTTCTGAAGAACGATGGAAACATTAATGCCTTTGCCGCCCGGAAAGATGATTTCCTGCTCCGTTCGATTCACCCTGCCCGGTGTGAAATGGTTTACACGAACAATGTAATCCAGGGATGGGTTAAACGTTACCGTATAGATCATACAAATTCCTCCTTTATTTACTTTATGATTGATTTTGAACGATTATTACTGTATGATGAAAATATAACACAAAAACAAGTCAATGTCAATCAAAAAGCGTCACAATATTGACTTTTTGATTGCAATAACATATAATACAATCAAAAATCGTCATGTTCGTTCATGACAAGAATAGAAGGCGGGTGAAGAATCATGCTGTCGGAAGAACGAAAGAAAATGATATGTGATTATGTGAATCGGGAGAGTGCAGTTACAGTGCAGGAGCTGATGAAGGTATTTGATGCTTCTGAAGCAACGATTCGAAGAGATCTGACAGAATTGAATAAGAAGGGACTTGTGGTGAAGGTTCATGGGGGGGCAGTTGCGTTACAGAATCAGATCACTACAGATTATAATGTATCAGAACGGGAGATGGTCAATCAGGATGAAAAGCGTAAGATTGCAAGACATGCAGCGAATATGATTCAGCCGAAGGATCTGGTCTACCTGGATGCCGGTACGACCACCGGGTTTCTGATCGATTATCTGGACTTCGGGATCTGTCGGGAAGCAGTCTTTGTAACCAATGCGATCTTTCATGCTGCAAAGCTGAGCGGGAATGGTTATACTGTTTATCTGACAGGCGGCAGACTCAAGGCGACAACAGAGGCGCTGGTCGGAGCGGAATGCTACGCCTGCCTGCAGCGTTACCGGTTTTCCATTGGTTTCTTTGGAGCAAATGCAGTAAGCCGGACAGCGGGCTTTACGACACCGGATCCCGAGGAGGCAAAGGTAAAGGAAATTGCAATGCTTCATACCCGGAATCCATTTGTCCTATGTGATTCGAATAAATTTGATAAAATATCCTCTGTACGTTTTGCTGAATTTGGACAGGGAAAGATTATTACAACAGGTGATACACCAGGAGAATACCGGTCCGAGGAGACGATGATTTTTGTATAGAAAACACTTGACATAATTCTGTAAGTATAATACAATGTTCAAAAATGAAGTTATAAAATTAAAAAATGAACAAATAGTAAAAACGAGGGAATGAAATGTTAAATCAGGTAGAATTTCAAATGCTGTACAAATTTCATCAAAATCAGGATAAGATTCATTATACCCAGCGGATGTTGGCAGAAGAACTGTCTATTTCTCTGGGGAAGACGAATCAGGTGATAACCGAGCTGCTGGATAAGCAGCTGATCCGGGTGAACGGAGCCGGAAGCTATGAGATTGAACCCCGGGGGATGGAATCCCTGGAACCATACAAAGTTAAGAATGCTATCATCATGGCGGCAGGAATGTCCAGTCGCTTTGCTCCGCTTTCCTATGAGAAACCAAAGGGGCTGTTAAGAGTAAAGGGTGATGTTCTGATCGAACGGGAGATTTTACAGCTTCAGGAGGCAGGAATCCGGGATATTACGATTGTGGTTGGATATCGGAAGGAGAAGTTCTTCTATCTGGAGGAGAAGTACGGTATTAAGATTGTGGTAAATGAGGATTATTATCGCTATAACAATACGTCTACACTGATCCGGGTTCTGGATCAGTTATCCAATACCTATATTTGTTCCAGTGATAATTATTTTGTGGATAATGTGTTTGAACCATATGTGTACCGGGCCTATTATGCAGCAGTCTATGCAACCGGAGCCACCAGTGAATATTGTCTGGAGTGCGATGGAAAGGGCAGGATAAAGAATGTGACCATCGGCGGCAGTGATTCCTGGTATATGCTGGGCCATGTATATTTTGACCGTCAGTTCAGTGAGGCATTTGGAGAGATTTTGAAGCGGGAATACAGGAATAATGTGACCAGGGGACAGTTATGGGAGGATGTCTATATCCGTTATATCCGAAATCTGGATCTGTATATTCGGAAATACAGTGCAGATAAGGTGTTGGAATTTGATTCCCTGGATGAATTACGGGAGTTTGATTCGGAATATATTAATAATACGGATTCCCGGATCATGGAAAATATCAGCCGGGCATTGAAGTGCAGGATCGGGGAGATTGTGAATATTCATGCAGTTACTTCCGGTGCCACCAATACGTCCTTTCGCTTTCAGGTAGGAGATCAGGCTTATATCTATCGACATCCGCTGAAGGGATCGGAAAAGTATATTAACCGGGAAAGCGAAGCGGCTGCTCTTCGGCTGGTAGAAGATCTGAGGCTGGATGATTCTTTCTTTTATATTGATGAAAAAGAGGGCTGGAAGGTATCTTATTTTATAAATGAGACGCATGAAATGAATTGTCACAATGCGAAGGAAGTTACTGAGGCACTTGAAATGCTGCGGAGACTTCATAATGCAGAGCTTCATTCCAGGTATGATTTTCATATCTGGAAACGGATTCTTTTGCTTCGTGAACAGTTGAAGGGGTCAGACAAGGAGGATTTTGATGATTTTGAACGTCTGTTTCAACTGATTTCTTCTGTACAGGAGCAGGTTGGCAGGGATTCGTCCCATAGCTGTCTGTGCCACTGTGGCTGTTCTGCTTCTAACTTTCTGGTGGATGGAGCAGGGAAGCTGTATTTGACGGACTGGCAATATGCCGGTAATGATGATCCGGCTGTTGATGTCGGGAATTTCATCTGTTCGTCTGACTATAGCTATGAGAAGGCCATGGCTGTTCTGGAGGAATATCTGCAGCATACACCGACGATACAGGAGCAGGGACATTATATGGGATATGTGGCCATGGCAGCGTATCACTGGTATCTATGGGCTCTGTATCAGGAAACAACGGGAAAGATTATTGGAGAGTCCATGTATATCTGGTATAAAAATGCCAGGTTGTATGCAGGAAATGCATTGAAGTGCTATTCCGAAAGGGGGAAGAAGGAATGAAAACGGAAGATTCTGTAGCAGCAGGGGAGATCATGATAACAGATACAGTCTGGAACCCGGCAGAGCAGGAGGATGCGATAGCTGCTATTATGACTGCAATGAATGTAAAGAGAGAGGAGATCATAGATATCACGGTTTTAAAAAAGGGTATGACCAATCGATCTTTTCTATTCCGTTGCAAGGGGGAGGCATATATTATGCGCGTACCGGGAGAGGGAACCGAGCAGCTGATCAACCGGGAGGAGGAATATGCGGTTTATCAGACCCTGGAAGGAAAGGGGATCTGTGATCGTGTTATCTACATTGATCCAAAGAACGGGTTTAAGATCACGCGGTTTTATGAGAATACCAGGGTTTGCGATCCGTTGGATCCGGAGGATGTTCGAAAATGTATGAAGAAGCTTCGGGAGTTTCACGAACGAAGACTTGTGGTTCCCCATACTTTTGATCTGTTCGGGCTGATCCAGCATTATGAGGAATTATGGGATGGAAGGCCTTCTGCCTATGCAGACTATGCAGAGACAAAGGAGCGGGTCTTTTCCTTAAGGGCTTATATTGAGTCACATGTGGAGGAACGGATCCTGACACATATTGACGCAGTGCCGGATAATTTTCTGATATTCCCGAATGATCAGGGCGGAGAATCCATCCGTCTGATCGACTGGGAATATGCCGGCATGCAGGATCCTCACATGGATGTGGCAATGTTCTGTATCTATGCCCTGTATGATCGGGAACACATCGAAGCATTGATTGATGCGTATTTTACGGAAGGCTGCCGGCCGGAGATTCGCATTAAGATATATTGTTATATTGCAGCCTGTGGTCTGTTATGGAGCAACTGGTGTGAGTATAAGCGGATCTTTGGTCTGGAATTCGGAGACTATACGCTGGGGCAGTATCGCTATGCCAGGGACTATTACAGTATTGCAATGGAAGAAATGGAGAGAATAGGATGAAAAAGAACAGTGAGAATCAAGTAAATGAAACAAATGAAACCCTGGGTAAGCAGATCGACTGGTTTTCAACACTGGTTCCGTTGATCGGCGTTGTGGCGCTTTGTGTGATCTTTATGATGGTGCCGGGACAGTCTGCAGTTGTTTTGCAGGTGATCCGGGGATTCCTGGGGGATAATTGCGGTATCTATTATGCTCTGCTGGGAGTAGGGATTTTTGGCTGCACAATCTACATCGCATTTTCCAGGTATGGGAAAATAAAGCTCGGGACGATTGAGAAGCCGCAATATTCATCGTTTAAATGGGGAACGATGATATTTACCTCTACTATGGCGGCAGATATTCTGTTCTATTCCCTGTGTGAATGGGCCTTGTATGCCAATGAGTCTCATATTGAGAGCATGGGCGGGATTCAGAAGTGGGCGTCTACATATCCCCTGTTTCATTGGGGGCCGGTCGCATGGAGTTTTTATATCGTCCTTGCAGTTGCCTTCGGCTTCATGCTCCATGTCCGGGGCAGAGATAAGCAGAAGTTTTCCGAGGCATGTCGTCCGATCCTTGGTAATAAGGTAGACGGGGCATGGGGGAAGCTGATCGATCTGATCGCGATCTTTGCTCTGATCGCAGGAACTGCAACGACCTTTTCTCTGGCAACGCCGCTGCTTTCAACTGCGATCAGTAAGGTCTTTGGAATTGCAAACGGAACCGGTCTGACGATTCTAATCCTGATCCTCATTGCTCTGGTTTATACAATGACAGTTTTGTTTGGTATGAAGGGAATCTCGAAGCTTGCGACCTATTGTTCTTATCTGTTTTTTGCACTGCTGGCATATTTCCTGATCGCAGGCGGCGAAGCTGCTTACATCCTGGAGACCGGATTTTCCGCACTGGGTAATCTGGTACAGAATTTTGTCGGGATGGTGACCTGGATGGATCCGTTACGGGAAACCTCATTCCCACAGAACTGGACGATCTATTACTGGGCATACTGGATGGTATGGTGTGTAGCAACGCCATTCTTTATCGGTACGATCAGTAAGGGAAGAACGATAAAGAATACCATATTGGGCGGTTATGGCTGGGGACTGGCCGGAACCTTTACCTCCTTTATCATCCTCGGTAATTATGGTATGGCCCAGCAGCTCAAGCATGGAGTGGATATTTCCGGCTTTATTGCAGCAGGCGGCGATTATTCAGAGGCGATCATTAAGATATTTGATACGCTGCCGTTATCAGCCCTGGGTCTGATCCTGCTGGTGATCACGATGATCGCATTTTATTCGACCACCTTTGATGCATTGACAATGGTAGTTTCCTCTTATTCTTATAAGCGGCTGGATGTGAATAAAGAGCCGGATAAGCGGGTCCGGATCTTCTGGGCGATCATATTCATTCTGTTGCCGATCGCTCTGATCTTTGCGGAGAATTCCATGTACAGCCTGCAATCGGTTTCCATAATCGCGGCATTTCCGATCGGATTTATCGTGTTGCTGATCGTGGCAAGCTTCTTTAAGGATGCAAACGGGTTCTTAAAAGAAAAGAAAGGATCATGAGAATTGCCTGCGGATGTTCCGGAGCATAAAGAAAAACAATACAATGATTTCGATTAAGGTTGCCAGTCCCAGTGCGAGACTGGCTCCTTGCATTCCGTAGGCGGCACTCTGCAGACCCAGGGTATATTCCAGGATCGGAGATAGAATACAGGATACGATAACTGCAGCCAGGTTACCTATGATCAGACCACGGAATTCCCGGATGGCTGTCAGTACGCCGCAGAGGAACCAGGCGAAGGCGGTTAGTACCGTACAGAGGATCAGAGGGATCAGAAGGTAGGAATGAGCTGCAACCTCCTGACCATAGAGCAGATTCAGTCCCCAGACACCCAGCAGTTTTCCGCCAAGGATGCCGGCGACTGCGATCACGATAACAGACAGGAAGCATTTCAGGAAAGCAGAAAGAAAGCCCTTCCTGTCTTTTTCATGATACCGTTCTGCAAATAATGTGACAAATGGATTGAATACATAGGTTGCACCCATCTGAATGATCAGGGTGGGGGTGGCAACGGTTCCATAGATGCCCAGCCAGTAATTGCCGTCCGGTAACAGGCGCTCCATGAACAGACGCGGGATCGAAGCGATGGAAGAGGAGAACAGCGTATAGATCATTAAGGGCAGACATTTGATCAGCAGTGCCTTTACTTCCGGGAAACGGGTATCCAGACGGATATCTGTTAATTTCCGGGCGGCAGAGATGTCATACAAAAGGACAGAGATCAGACACAGCAGTGCCATACCGCCTACTGCCAGACAGATATTATCCGTCCATTTTAAAAGCAGACAGAAGCTTCCCAGGGATAAGATACCCCGGAGCAGCATGGATTTTCCTGCGTAATCTAACCGCCACTGCTTCTGGAAGATGCCGGCATAGACATCATAGAGTGCTTCGGAAGTTTTATATAGAAAATAGAGCAGGATACATAGCTTTTGCAGGATTCCGTAAGGCATGAGCAGAGTATAGATCAGACAGCCCGCGAAAGCAGCGCCACAGGTGAGAAGGCGACTGTAGATATAAGAACCATTGGTAAATTCATCCTTTGTATCGGATACCTGAAAGTTCCGCATTCCGTAGACGGCGATACAGTACCAGATATTGCATACGGACATGGAGAGAGTCAGAAAGCCGGCGGCATCTACACCGGACAGCTTGACCACCAGAACCGTAAGCAGCCACTGGCAGCCCAAATAGAATACGCTTCCGGCAGTATTCCAGAATACGCTGGATTGAATTGAGAGTTTTGTATCTGACATATTGTTACCTGCTTATTGTTGAAATTATTTTCTGTTCGTTTCCTTTTGGAGCTGACGTTTCCGCCATTTCATAAAGGCAGGGATGAGATGATCGATGATCCGGTAACGAAGTGCCGGAAATGGGCGCATGATCCCGTTGAAGATATCCCAGAAGAAGAAGTAGGTCTTCCAGCCTTCTTCTTCAGCATCTCCCTTCCAGGGGGTCAGATTCAGATACTTCTGATAATCGGCCTTAAACCGGTGATGGTTTCCTGCACGCCACGGACGTTCCTCCCCCAGATAATGAATGATGGCCGGATGCTCTAAGGATTCATCAAATACCTCTTTGCTGTAATAGAAGGTATCGTTCATTCGTTTTTTCAGAAAGCGGTAGGGGTAGAACCAGTATATATTATAGAAGTTATATTTCGGCGGAAGGTAGGCGATGTGATCGAGCAGCGCTCCGTTGATCGCATCCTGATCCGGGGCAAAGAGCCGGCCGTCATGCTCCCGATAATAGGAGATGATCGTATCGCCCCAGTGTTCCCTGCGCCATTTGTCCAGATTAATGAGCAGGACGCCGGAATTGATATAGGGCAGATCTGCCATGCCCAGCTCCTCCCGGCGGTTCTGACTGACCGTCGCCTCAATGCAGCCACCCAGAACAGAATCTCCAAGCGGAAACTCCCATAATTCTTTCAGGCTGCGAAGGTTAACAGTATCCCCGTCCAGATAGAGGATTCGTTCAACGGATTCCGGAAGCAGCTTATCCAGGACCAGACGGGCCAGAATGACCGGATTCCAGCCAAGAGTATCGAAATCAAAAGGAAAAAAATGCTTCAGATTCCCCAAGTCGATCAGTTCAATGGTACGGTTGTAGCAATCTGCCAATCGCTGGAAGCGTTCCTGATTGGAATCGGAGATCTCCTGTCCGATGATATACACGGTTATGTCTGCGAGATCGGAATTGTTTTCAAAGATGGAACAAATGCCGGTTCCGACCTTTGCACAAAATATGTCGTTGGTGGTATATAGAACATTCATCTCAGATACCTCATTTTTCTGGTTTTCTGCATTTTCAAGGTTGATCATTCTCTTCCCCGAAGTCAATAAAAGCGGCGTAATGATTATGCCGTTGTCCCTCTGGCGGCAGTGACATATAATCCCCGTATTCCGGTCGGAGGAAGGCGTCATAATTTCTGACAACGGAAACCGTGATGTCTTCAAATGGAATTTCGATCACAGGGAATGCTTCTCTGGTCCGGATCATCAGATTTTCTCCGGTCAGGTAAGAGTAGTCGATATACAGATCTGAATCCGGTTCCGGACAGGTGGTTGCCCATTGCAGGTATTTTCGATAGGTTTTGGCAGGGGTTAATCGTATCAGCTTAAACAGGTAGTGCAGAAAACGACAGCCAAAGGAGGCAATCCCTTTCTTGATTCCGCTAAGCTGATCCGGAAGCTTTGGATCCGGGATCAGGGCAAGGACATGCATCCGCCCGATCTGCCATGTTTTTTTCTGCCATTTCCGGCGAAGCTTCTCGTCCTCCGGTGCTTTATCATAAGGAAAGATATCAATAAAGATACCTAGGGGATAGTTTGCCTGCTGATAGGCATCTTCGATGAAGCGGGTGCCGCGTTTGATCATTTTTCCGAACATTAACGGATAGCTTGTCTCTGTATGTGCATCCATAAAAATATACTGATCGCCGAGTTCCTTAGGGGCAACCTCCATAAAGCGGTCATAATCCGCCCGTAGCATACAGACATCAATATCATCATCCCAGGGAATGAAGCCCTGATGACGCAGGGCGCCGATCGCCGTTCCGCCGGTTGCGAAGTAAGGCAGATCATATTTATTACAGATACGGATAAAGTCTTTCAGGATGGTAAGCTCGACCTGTTTTAATTTCTTCAATATCGCTTCATCATATTGTTTCTCATCCATACATGAATCTCCTAATAGAATATTGTTTACATGGTATCATCAATTATTCTATTTGACAAGTGCAAAAACAGTGCATAGAATGGGGGAAAGGAATTGAAATAAGACGGATAAAATGCTATGATAGCTATATTATGATTTAAGAATGGTAATCGTTACCTTATATAGATAATTCAGGAAGCAGGCTATACAAGGACAAGGAGACAGATGCGTGACAAAGATAAAAGTAAGCGGATGTATTGTGACATATAATGAATCGGAAACGATCGTGCCATGTGTCCAGTCCCTGCTGGAATACACCAGGGGTGTTGACTTTCAATTATATATATCTGATAATTGCTCCCAGGATGAGACGGTCGAACTGATACAGAAGCGCTTTCCGGAGGTGAAGATTCTTAAAAATGAAACAAACGGGGGCTTTGGTTACGGACATGATCAGGTTATGGAATTTCTGGATTCGGATTACCATGTTGTAATAAATCCGGATATTTTTGTAAAGGAGGATACGATCCGGGAGCTGGTGGCTTATCTGGAAGCTCATCCGGAAGCCGGTATGGTGACGCCGAGGATTCTGAATCCGGATGGCAGTGAGCAGTTCCTGCCCAAACGTCCGCCAAGTATCCGCTATGTGATCTTGAGTAAATTCCGGCCGTTCCGGAAGCATCGCCGGTTTTATACAAGGGAGGATGATCATCTGGATACCAGTACCCCGATTGAATTCTGTACCGGATGTTTTTTTGCCATACGGACAAGCCTCTTCAAGGAACTGGGAGGCTTTGACCGTCGATATTATATGTATTTTGAGGATGCGGATCTGTCCAGGATGGTATTGGAGCAGGGCTACGAGATCATCTTTCATCCTGCGGTTGCAGTATATCATATCTGGCATCGGGCAAATACAAGGACGATAAAAGGAATTGTACGGTTCTTAAGTTCCATGGTGAAGTATTTTCAGAAATGGGGCTGGCGCTTTTGCTGATCTGGATAAGTATAACATGAGATAAATAAGGAAAAGAATAACTATATAGAAAGAAAATACAGGATACAGAAAGAAGGAAAAGAAGGATGAAAAAGATTTTAATCACTGGTTCCAATGGACAGTTGGGACGGGCAATCAACCGGAAATACGAGGCAGACAGCAGATATGAACTTGTGAATACAGATGTGGGGGAACTGGATATCACCAGCGTGGATGCCGTGCTTCAGATGGTGGATCAGGTGAAACCGGATATCATTATTAACTGTGCCGCTCATACCAATGTGAATCTATGTGAGTCAGATTGGGATAATGCATACCGGATCAATGCGATCGGGCCAAGAAATCTGAGCATTGCTGCTACAAGGATGAATGCGAGAATGGTGCATGTGTCCACGGATTATGTATTTGATGGAAGTGCGTCCAGTCCCTATACGGAATTTGACGCAACCAATCCCTGCGGCGCTTATGGAAAGACCAAGCTGGAGGGAGAGAACTTTGTGAAGCAGTTTGCAAAGGAATTTTATATTATTCGTACTGCATGGCTCTATGGCGACGGAAATAATTTTGTAAAGACCATGCTGAGATTGGCTGAGACCAACGAAACGGTCAGTGTGGTACGGGATCAGTTTGGAACGCCGACCAGCGCCCGCGTATTAACGGATATGATCGCCGCTCTGATTGAGACAGATAATTTCGGAACCTTTCATGGAACCTGTGAGGGAGCCTGTAGCTGGGCAGACTTTGCAGAGGAGATCTTTCGTCTGGCGGGCCGGACGACAAGAGTGAACCGGATCACGACAGAAGAGTATCCGACACCGGCGAAGCGGCCGGCTTATTCCGTACTGGAGAATTATATGTTAAAGCTGACCATGGGATATGAAGCTGAGGACTGGAAGACAGCAATCCGGGAGTATATGGAGAATGGATTGAAGTAAATGATGGATAAGCATGTATTTGTAATCTGTGCCTATAAGGAATCCAGATATCTGGAGGCCTGTGTGGAATCATTGGAGAATCAGAATTATCCTTCCCGGATCGTCATTGCAACCTCTACACCTAATGCGTTTATCCATGAGATCGCGAAGCGGCATAATATCGAAGTGATCGTGAATGACGACGGCCAGCGGGGCATTGGATATGATTTTGACTTTGCTCTGCAGTCGGGAATGAACCGGTATGTGACCATTGCCCATCAGGATGATACATATGAGCCTGATTATGCTGCAGCAGTAGTGGAAGCCATGGAGCGATATCCTGACGGGATCATCGCGTTTACTGATTATCATGAGGAGCATGACAGTGGAATTGTAAGAAGTAACCGGAATCTGAAGATAAAGCGGCTGCTGTTATTTCCGCTTCGGTTTCATGTTCTGCAAAAGAGCAGGCTGATCAAGCGGAGGGTGTTATCCCTGGGAAATCCGATCTGCTGTCCGGCAGTCACTTTTCGGAGAGACCGGGTGCCCATTCCTTTGTTTGCCAATGATTTTAAAAGTAATATTGACTGGTTTGCCTGGGAAAAGCTGTCCCGCGAAAAGGGAAGCTTCTTATATATTAGTCAGGATCTGATGATGCACCGGGTACATGAGGAGGCAACCACCACCGAGCTGATCCGAGAGAATAAACGGTCGAAGGAGGATTATGCCATGTTTCAAAAGTTCTGGCCGGACTGGATCAGCAGACGGCTGGTAAAGGTGTATGCAAAATCAGAAGAGAATGTAAATGAGTGACAGTTGGAGGAGAGATTTGAAAGTATTAGTGATCATTCCGGCGTATAACGAGGAAAAAAGCATAGAACGGGTGGTTGACAACCTGGTTGTCAATTATCCGGAGTATGATTATGTTGTGATAAATGACGGTTCCCGGGATAACACTGCTGCAATCTGCAGGAGGCGGGGATACCGGTTTATCAATCTCCCGGTGAATCTGGGACTGGCAGGTGCATTCCAGACCGGTATGAAATATGCATATGAGCATGACTATGATTATGCCATACAGTTCGATGCGGACGGTCAGCACAGACCGGAATTTATCCGTCCGATCGTGGATAAGATGGAAGAAGGATATGACATTGTCATTGGCTCCCGCTTTGTAGAGGAGAAGAAACCATGTTCCTTGCGGATGCTTGGAAGCTTTATGATCTCACTTGCTATCCGCCTGACAACCGGTGTGAAGCTGAAGGATCCGACCTCCGGCATGCGGATGTTTAACCGGAGTCTGATGAAGGAATTTGCATTGAATATCAACTATGGACCGGAACCGGATACCGTATCCTATCTGGTAAAGAACGGTGCAAGGGTGACAGAGGTTCAGGCGCATATGGATGAGCGGTTAGAGGGGCAGAGTTATCTGACCCTGACGAAATCGGCGATCTATATGATCCGTATGATCACCTCTATCCTGTTGATACAGAATTTTAGAAAACGATAAGCGAGGAAGAAGGGCTATGACAATTATATTACGGGTGATTTTGATTATAGTATGTCTGTTGACCATGGTGTTTCTGATTCGGAAGATCCGGCAGGCGAAGGTGCAGATCGAGGATTCCCTGTTCTGGATATTCTTTTCGGCGGGCCTGCTGATCATCAGTATATTTCCGCAGATCGCAGATTTCATGGCCGGCCTGCTGGGGATTTATTCTACAGTGAATTTCCTGTTCCTGTTTATCATTTTTATCCTGCTGATCAAGATTTTCAATATGAGTCTTCATATCTCACAGTTGGAGAACCGGATCAAGGAGCTGGTACAGCGGGTGGCGATTGATGCATCCGCACAGGGAGAAAAGGAAGAAAAGAGGGAGGAATCCCGGCAGGAGGAAAAGCCGGAATAAATGGCCGGATAAGATCAGGAACAGAGAATGAAAATACAAAATATGGAGAAGAGAACATGAAGAAGATATGGAAGGAACGGGTTAAAAAATATGGAACGAAGCTGCTGCTGATCCTGCTGCTGTCTATTGTGGTAAGCTTTCTGGCAGAACTGGCATTTAATTATAAGGTGTTGCGGCTGCCGAAGGAGGAGCGGGGAAGAAAAGAGATCGCTCTTGAGAGTCTTTATACCGAGGGCTTCGAACTGCAGGAGGGAAAGCTGGTACTGGTACAGCCGGCCGGTCTGATCCGGCTGGAGCAGAATCAGTCCTATGTCCGGTATCTGGATTATACCTATTCCTTTGATTATGATTTTACTGCTGTAATAAGAATCTTTCCGGATGCAGAGACTGCAGGTGATGTGTATCTGGAGCAGGCAGATGGCAATAACCAGCTGCTTTCCTGCTCTGAGGTGCCGATCAGCAGAGCCGCAGATCATATTGATCTGCTTTTTCCGGAAGGAATACAGGGAATTGAGATTACCGGCCTTGCCTTTGACAATTCCTTTCATCTGAGTGAACGGAGAATGCTGGCAGTCGGAACCCTCTGCGGTCTGATCTTATTTGTGATCGCTTTTCTGAATCTGCTGGATTCGAAGCTGGAATACGCTTTTCTGGTGATCGGGATCACGACATGCGTTACCATGATATTTACGTTCCCGGCACAGAAGGTTTCCTGGGATGAAGCGTGGCACTTCAGCCGCAGTTATCAACTGGGGATCGGGACGAAGCTGGTCATGACACAGGAGGCGGCATATTACGGAGATGACAGTGCAGTTGCTTCTCTGCTGTATCCAAGGACGGAGGATGAATTTAACAGTCTGGACGAAAATCTGAATCAGAGTGATATCTATGGTAAAAATGGCGGGGAAAGCCACCGGATCCCAAGCAGCTTCCGGGGCCTTAATGATATCGGACATATTGCAAGTGCAGTCGGAATTGGTTTTGCGAAGCTGATACATCTGCCATTTGCGCTGGTTTATCGTTTTGGCAAGCTGTTCAATGCCCTGTTCTATCTTGGGATCACATTCTTTGCCATCCGGCGTGCCAGACTTGGCAAACGCCTGTTGACCATGGTTGCTCTGATGCCGACTCCGCTGTTTCTGGCATCTTCCTATTCTTATGATGCAACCCTGAACGCATTTGCCTTTTTAGGTGTATCCTATATTCTGTCCGAGCTGGCAGAGCGGGAGACACCGATCACCTGGAAACGCTATGCAGTCTTTGTAGTATCCATCTTTCTCGCAAGTGCGATCAAGATGCTGTATGCACCGTTGCTGCTGCTGTTGTTACTGCTTCCGAAAGAGAAGTTCCGGAATGATGAAACCCGGTATATGATGAAGTTCGGTATCCTTCTGGTCTGTGCGATCCTGTTGTCCGTGATGCTGCTGCCGACCCTGCTGACACCGGCCAGCGTGGAGGCGGATGCGAGAGGCGGAGCAACCAGCACAAGCGGCCAGCTTGCTGTTATCTTTGGCAATCCTCTGGGATATGCGAAGCTTCTGCTGCTTCAGATCGTGACCTATGCGGTTGATTTTACTGCAGGCAATGGGATTTATGGAACCATGGCACATTACGGTTATTTCCCGTTCAGCGGATTCATTACGGTTTTGTGTACCTTTGTGGTGTTGACGGATACATCGGAGAAGGGACTTCGCCGGCGTGACCGGGTTCTTATGGCCGGGATCGTCCTGTTGATCGTCTGCTTCATCTGGACCGCTATGTATATCAGCTTTACCCCGGTAGGAGCGGATACCATTAATGGCGTACAGGGAAGATACTTTATTCCGATTATCCTGCCGCTTCTGTTGTTATTCCAGACCGGAAGAATTGAAAACCGTATTCCAGCCCGGATATATAATGCGGTGGTTCTGCTGGCACCAATGCTGTTTACGTACACGGTTGTGCTCTATAAGGTGGTTGCAAACTGTTCTTAGTATGTAAGGCATCGAATTATTCGTGAAGGATCGGAAATCATGGTAGATATTTTACTGGCTGCCTATAATGGTGAAAATTATATAGCGGAGCAATTAGACTCTATATTGCAGCAGACCTGCCGGGACTTTCGGATCATTATCCGGGATGATGGCTCCCGGGACAGCACCTGTTCTATTCTGAGACGGTATGAGGCGAAACATCCGGACCGGATCCGGGTAATGGTGAATCAGCCAACGACCGGAGCAGCAAAGAAGAACTTTTTTCAACTGCTTTCTGATTCCGATAGTGAGTATGTGATGTTCTGTGATCAGGATGACATCTGGGGGCCGGACAAGATCGCACTGACTATGAATGAAATGGATAAACTGGAGAAACAATATGGGAAAGCAGTTCCGCTTCTGGTGCATACGGATCTCAGTGTGGCAGACCGAACAGGGCGGGTGATCGCAGATTCCTTCCAGCGTTATATGAAGCTTCCGGTACAAAAAGCATTCAACCGTCTGATCATCCAGAACGATGTGACCGGCTGTACGGTGATGATAAACCGGTGTCTGGCAGAATATATGAGACAGGCAGACCAGACAGACCGGATCCTGATGCATGATCACTGGGCCGCAATGATCGCTTCCGTATTTGGAAAACGGGCTTATCTGGATATTCCGACCATGCGCTATCGTCAGCACGGTGATAATTCTGTGGGAGCAAAGGATGCAGGAAGTATTTCTTATCTTTATGGAAGATTCCGGGCGGGAAGAAAGCAGTTTCGAAAGGAGCTGCTGCGTTCTGCGGAGCAGGCGGCGTATTTTATGGAGGTTTATGGAAGCCTTCCAATGGAAGCGGAAGGGAAATTGCTATTGACCGCGTATTCCGGTCTTGGCAGAATGAATAAGCTGCAGCGAATTCGCTTTTACGCAAAGTATCAGGTGTGGAAGCAGGGAATGATCCGGCGCATCATGCAGATCGTATGGGGCTAAGGATAAGACTTTACAAATTTTGGCATTGATGCTACAATGCGAAAAGATATTATTTATGGAGGTAATATAAGTATGAGGACTTATTTAGTGACAGGCGGTGCCGGTTTTATCGGTTCTAATTATATTCATTATATGTTTCGAAAGTATGATAATGAGATTAAGATCATAAATGTGGATTGTCTGACCTATGCCGGTAATCTGGAGAACCTGAAAGAAGTAGAGAACCGGGATAATTATGAATTCTGCAAAGTGGATATCTGTGACAGTGAGGCGATCAACCGGATCTTTCAGGAAAACGAGATTGACCGGGTGGTGCACTTTGCAGCGGAAAGTCATGTAGACCGGAGTATCAAGAATCCGGATGTGTTTATTAAGACCAATGTCTTAGGTACCCTGGTCATGCTGAATGCGGCAAAAGCAGCCTGGGAACTGCCGGATGGAACCTACAAGCCGGATAAGAAGTTCCTGCATGTGTCAACCGATGAGGTGTACGGTTCTCTGGAGGAGGAAGGAACCTTCTTTTATGAAACGACTCCGATCGATCCGCACAGTCCGTATTCGGCCAGCAAAGCGTCATCGGACATGCTGGTAAAGTCCTATATTGATACCTATCATTTTCCGGCCAATATAACGAACTGCAGTAATAACTATGGCCCGTATCAGTTCCCGGAAAAGCTGATACCGTTGATCATCAACAATGCATTGCAGGGAAAGAAGCTGCCGGTATACGGTGATGGAAAGAATGTCCGTGACTGGCTGTATGTGGATGATCATGCGAAGGCGATCGACATGGTACAGGAGAAAGGACGTATCGGCCAGCGGTATAATATCGGTGGTCATAATGAAAAGCAAAATATCGAGATCATCAATATTATCCTGGAGACATTGCAGGATATGCTTCCGGAGGGAGATCCAAGAAAGGAACTGGTCAGCAAGGATCTGATCACCTATGTGGAGGATCGGAAGGGGCATGATCGCAGATATGCCATCGCTCCGGATAAGATCCGAAAGGAGATCGGCTGGTATCCGGAAACCATGTTCAAGGAGGGAATCCGCAAGACCATTGCCTGGTTCTTCGAGCATGAGGACTGGATGAAGAATGTGACCAGCGGAGATTATCAGAAGTATTACGAGGAAATGTATAAGTAGAGACGATAGAAAAGAACTGGTGGAGATATACAATGGCTGTATATCTCCATTCAGTGTGTTAATAGAAAGCAAGCAATCTGATCGATAACAAGGAGGATGAGAAATGAAGGGAATTATTCTGGCGGGCGGTTCCGGTACAAGGTTATATCCATTAACAAAGGCAATTTCAAAGCAGATCATGCCGGTGTATGACAAGCCGATGATCTATTATCCATTGTCCACGCTGATGCTTGCCGGTATCCGGGAAGTGCTGATCATCTCGACCCCGAGGGATCTGCCGGTGTTTGAAGAACTGTTAGGAACAGGGGAGCAGCTCGGTATGCGGTTTGAATATGCGGTTCAGGAGGTGCCGAGAGGACTGGCGGATGCGTTTATTGTGGGCGAAACATTTATTGGAAGCGATCATGTGGCACTGGTGTTAGGCGATAATATATTTTACGGACAGAGTTTTTCCAGGGTGCTGCGAAGTGCTGCATCCAGAGAAAAGGGTGCCACGATCTTCGGTTACTATGTAAAGGATCCGCGGGAATACGGCGTGGTAGAGTTTGATGAGCAGGGAAAGGCTTTATCCATTGAGGAGAAGCCGGAGCATCCAAAGTCGAATTATGCGGTGCCGGGTTTGTATTTTTATGATAATGATGTGGTTGAGATCGCGAAGAATGTAAAGCCTTCTGCGAGAGGAGAGATTGAGATTACTTCTGTGAATAACGAATATCTCCGCCGAGGAACCCTGATGGTAGAAACATTGGGCAGAGGCTTTGCATGGCTGGATACCGGTAATCATGATATGCTGCTGGATGCGGCAGATTTCGTGGCGGCCTTCCAGAAGCGACAGGGCTTATATATATCCTGTATTGAGGAAATTGCATACAAGAGAGGATTTATCTCAAAGGAACAGTTATTAAAACTGGCGGAGCCTTTGATGAAGACTGCATACGGACAATACCTGGTAGATGTGGCGAATGGTCTGTAGACCGCCTGTGGTATAGTAGAGGATAATAGATTGGATAGAAACAATAAAGGAATGGGTAAGATTACAGTTGAAACATGTGAAATCGAGGGCTTAAAGATTATTACCCCGCAGGTATTCGGGGATGAACGGGGATACTTTATGGAGACCTATAATTATAATGACTATAAGGAAGCCGGCATTGATCAGGAGTTTGTACAGGATAATCAGTCCAGCTCCATCAAGGGAGTATTGCGGGGCCTGCATTTTCAGATTCAGTATCCGCAGGACAAGCTGGTAAGGGTCGTCAGCGGCGAAGTATTCGATGTTGCAGTGGATCTGCGCAAGGGTTCGAAGACCTTTGGAAAATGGTTTGGTGTGGTATTATCTGCGGAAAATAAGAAGCAGTTCTTTATCCCAAAGAACTTTGCCCATGGTTTCATCGTGCTTTCTGACCATGCGGAATTTGCATATAAATGTACTGATTTTTACCATCCCAATGATGAGGGCGGCTTAAAGTGGGATGATCCTGATATTGGTGTAGAATGGCCGATGCCGGAAGGAATGACCAAGGAAGAACTGACGATTTCTGAAAAGGACCAGAAGTGGAGTGGGATAAAAGCCTATGTCGAACACAATTAATGTAAGCGTAATATTTGCAACCTATAACCGGTCTGATGTAATCGGGGCAGTGCTGGAGCAATGGCTGGCAGTAGACCGGAATACAAGATATTCCTATGAGATCATTTGCTCTGATGATGCTTCCAGTGATAATACAGTGGAAATCATAGAAAAATTTAAAGGACTGCCAATTACCATATTGAGAAACGAGCATGGTGGCGCCAGCCGGGCCAGAAATGCAGCGCTGAAGATCGCGAAGGGAGAAATTGTGATCTTTACCGGGGATGATATTTTTCCGGAGCCGGATTTTATAAACCGGCA
>ERZ777011.963-NODE-963-length-36945-cov-8.526430_pt1 | contig 36945 bp, 19 predicted proteins | sample MGYA00374964_ERZ777011 | MGnify/ENA primary metagenome ERZ777011 (study PRJEB29310, sample SAMD00008975) | mouse gut metagenome | study: EMG produced TPA metagenomics assembly of the Metagenome analysis of fecal microbiota from mouse which was promoted...
TCCTGCAATAGGTGCCAGCCCTAATTTTTCAATCGCTCAAAAAAAGTTTAGCGGGCAGTAATAGTTAAAATTTCATCGGAGCAGTTATTAAAAATGGTGCGAAGCATGTTAAAATTGTAGCTTTGCGTATTTTTTAGTAGTTAATGCAACCACTTTAGTAGCTTATTTTACGGCAATTAAGTAATTTTGTGCAGAAAATTTTAAAACCAATCTAAAATAACATGAAAATAGTTCTAAGCACATTAATTATTATGTTCTCGGCGCTGCTGTGCAGGGCGCAGAACATTACAGTGCACGGCGAGGTAGTATCGGCTGCCGACAACGAACCGCTTATTGGCGTAAGTGTGAATGCCGATGCCACCGGTGTGGCCACTGCCACCGATTTCGACGGCCAATTCGAAATCACCGTACCTCAAGGCACAATTCTTACCTTTTCTTATGTAGGCTATAAGGCGCAAAGCCTCAAGGCGCAAAACGAAATGAAAGTGTCGCTCAGCGAGGATTCCGAACTGCTCGATGAAGTTGTGGTTGTCGGATACTCGGTACAGCGTAAAGTCGATGTCACAGGCGCTATTACTGCTGTCGACGTCAACGAAATTGCCAAACAGAACGAAAACAACCCCATCAAGGCTCTGCAGGGCCGTGTGCCGGGCATGAACATCTCGGCCGACGGCAATCCCTCGGGCTCGTCGACGGTTCGTATTCGCGGTATCGGTACCCTCAACAACAACGACCCTCTGTATATCATCGACGGTGTGCCCACCAAGAGCGGCATGCACGAACTCAACCCGGGCGACATCGAATCGATACAGATTCTGAAAGACGCCGCATCTGCCTCGATTTACGGCAGCCGCGCCGCCAATGGCGTGATAATCATCACTACCAAGCGCGGCAGCGACCTTAAAATCACTCTCGATGCCTCGGTTGCTGCTCAGTTCTATACCAACCGCATGAAAGTGCTCAATGCCGAAGGCTACGGACGCGCCATGTGGCAGGCCTACGTAAACGACGGGCAGGACCCCAACACCAACGGCCTGGGATACCGCTATAACTGGGGCTACGATGCAATGGGATACCCCACCCTACACTCGATTTCGATGAGCAAATATCTCGACGCCGCCGGCACAGTGCCGGCAGCCGATACCGACTGGTTCGACCAAACCACCCGCACCGGTATGGTACAGAATTATAATCTGAGCGTAAGCGGCAGCACCGAAAAAATGAGTGCTTTCTTCTCGCTGGGCTACTATAAGAATCTGGGTGTGATCAAACACAGCGATTTCGACCGCCTTTCGGCCCGCATGAACACCGAATTCAAACCCATCAAAAACATTCTTACCATAGGCGAGCACTTTACCCTCAACCGCACCACCGAGGTGCAGGCCCCCGGCGGCTTCCTCGAAAATGTGCTCCAGGCCAATCCGTCGCTGCCTGTATACACCACCAAAGGCGAATTCGCCGGGCCGGTAGGAGGCTACCCCGACCGCGAAAACCCCGTAGCGCGTCTGGAACGCAACAAAGACAACCGCTACACATACTGGCGCCTCTTTGGCGATGCTTACGTGAACCTGGCTCTGTTCAAAGGCTTTAACCTGCGCACCACCTTCGGCCTCGACTACGCGCAGAAGCAGCAGCGCTTCTTCACCTACCCTATTACCGAAGGCAACGTGGCCAACTCGACCAATGCCGTAGAGGCCAAGCAGGAACACTGGACCCGCTGGATGTGGAACCTTGTAGCTTCGTACAACGTGGACTTTGGCAAGAACCACCTCGACGCTTTAGCCGGCGTGGAACTCAACCGCGAAAACAGCAAATGGTTCTCGGGATATAAATCCGACTTCTCTGTTCTGAATCCTGATTATATGTGGCCCGATGCCGGTGTCGGCACTTCGCAGGCCTACGGCAGCGGCGACGGCTTCTCTCTGGCCTCGTTCTTTGCCAAAATCAACTATTCGTTCGATTCACGATACCTTATCGGTCTGACCGTGCGCGAGGACGGCTCGTCGCGCTTCGGCGCCAACAACCGCTGGGCCACTTTCCCCTCGGTGTCGCTGGGCTGGCGTATCAACAACGAAGCCTTTCTGCGCGACCAAACTTGGCTCGACGACTTGAAACTGCGCCTCTCGTGGGGCCAGACCGGCAACCAGGAAATCAGCAACCTCGCACGCTACTTCGTATACGTGCCCAACTACGGAGTCAACGAGTCGGGCGGCCAGAGCTACGGTACCAGCTACGACATCACCGGCTCTAACGGCGGCTCAATTCTGCAGTCGGGTTTCAAACGCAACCAAATCGGCAACCCCGACATCAAGTGGGAAACAACCACTCAGTACAATGTAGGCCTGGACTTCTCGACACTCAACGGCCGGCTGTTCGGTAATCTCGACTTCTACTACAAAAAGACCTCCGACATTCTGGTGGAAATGATTGGCATCGCCACCATGGGCGAAGGCTCGACCCAGTGGATAAATGCCGGCGAGATGAGCAACAAAGGCGTGGAGTTCAACCTCGGCTTCCGCAACGAAACATCATACGGCTTCAGATATGAAATCACCGGCAATATCTCGGCTTACCGCAACAAAATCACCGATATACCCGCTACCGTGGCCGCGAACGGCACATTCGGCGGAAACGGCGTGTACAGCGTAATCGGGCACACCTTCGGAGCGCAGGCCGGCTACGTGGCCGACGGAATTTTTGCCTCGCAGGAAGAAGTCGATAATCATGCCCTGCAGGAAGGCGCAGCCCCCGGACGCATCCGCTGGCGCGACCTCGACGGCGACGGACGCATCACCGAACAGGACCAGAAGTGGATTTACGACCCCACTCCCGACTTCACTTACGGCCTGAACGTGTACCTGCAATACCGCGACTTCGACTTCTCGATGTTCTGGCAAGGCGCCCAGGGTCAGGATGTAATCTCCGATATGAAAAAAGAAACCGACCTCTGGAGCGGACTAAACATAGGCTTCCTGAACAAAGGCAACCGCCTGCTCGACGCATGGACTCCGACCAACACTTCATCGTCGATTCCGGCTCTGAGCCGCTCCGACGCCAACAACGAAAAGCGCGTGTCGACATATTTTGTAGAGGACGGTTCTTACCTGAAACTGCGCAACTTACAGCTGGGCTACACCCTGCCGCAGAAACTTACACAGCGCATTGCCATGCAGAAACTCCGCTTCTATCTCAGCGCTCAGAACCTGCTCACAATCAAAAGCAAAAACTTTACCGGCGTCGATCCCGAGAATCCCAATTTCGGATACCCAATCGCCACAAACGTCACTTTCGGACTTAACGTAACCTTCTAATCACATGCCTAAAATGAAAAAAAGCATATACGCCGCCGCCATTGCCCTGGGTCTTATGGCAAGCAGCTGCAACGACTTTCTTGACAATCCACGCCCGCAGGGCACCCTCGACGAGGGGCAGGTGCTGAACCCGGCATACGTCGACAATCTGGTCATCTCGGCCTATGCAATCTGGATTTCAGCCGAGGACATTAACTCGTCGTTCTCTATGTGGAACTACGACGTCCGCTCCGACGACGCCTACAAGGGCGGCAACGGCACCGAAGACGGCGACGTGTTCCATGCCCTCGAAATATCCCAGGGAATAATGACCACCGCCTGGAACATCTCCGATATGTGGCAGCGACTTTACAACGCCATTTCGCGAGCGAATTCAGCTCTCGAAGTGCTCGATGAAATGGACGGCGCCGACTACAGCCTGCGCCAGCAGCGCATTGCCGAAATGCGTTTCCTGCGCGCTCACGGACACTTCTTGCTCAAACGCCTCTACAAGAACATTCCGTTCGCTGTCGACGAGCACATGTCGCCATCGCAGTACAACGAACTCGAAAATACCGTCTACAACAACGACCAGGGCTGGCAACTCATTGCCAACGACCTGGAATTCGCCTTCGAAAACCTGCCTGAAGTTCAGACCGAAGTCGGCCGCCCATGCAGAGCTGCCGCTGCCGCATATCTGGCAAAGGTATACCTCTATAAGGCTTATCACCAGGACGATGCCCTCAGCCACCGCGTAACATCTATCGACCGCGACGACCTGCTGAAAGTTGTAAAGTACACCGACCCCGCTTTGTTCTCGAGCTTTGGGCTCGAAAGCGATTTCCACAACAACTTCCGCCCCGAGCCTCAGTTTGAAAACGGTGTGGAATCAATCTGGGCCATGCAGTACAGCTACAACGACGGCACCACTCACGGCAACTGCAACTGGTCGTATGGTCTGATTGTGCCCAATATCCCCGGTGTTACCGATGGCGGCTGCGACTTCTACAAGCCCAGCCAGAACCTGGTAAACTCTTTCCGCACCAACGCCGACGGCCTGCCCGAAACCTCGGCCGCCGACGACTATGAACCCACACGCGACTATGCCGACCCACGTCTGTTCCTTACCGTCGGCATGCCGGGCACACCCTACATGTTCAACAGCAACTACATCATGGACCGCTCGGCCACCTGGAGCCGCAGCAACGGCCTCTACGGATACTATGTGTCGCTGAAACACAACGTCGACCCCGATGGCGACTATCTGGTAAAAGGCTCGTGGTGGGGTTCGCCCATGAACCGCATCGTACTCCGCTATGCCGACGTGATGCTGATGCGCGCCGAGGCGCTGGTACAGCTCAACCAGGGTATTCCCGAAGCTATAGAGATTGTAAACTCGCTGCGTAACCGCGCCCGCCAGTCCACTGCCATGATTTCGGACTACGAACACGCATACGGCATGCGCATGAACATCCGCCCATACACCGGCTCGTACAGCCAGGCCGAAGCCCTGGAGATTGTAAAGCGCGAACGCCGCGTGGAAATGGCCATGGAGTCGGAGCGCTTCTTCGACCTGGTCCGCTGGGGCGAGGCCGCTCAGGTGCTCAACCGATATTACGCCGACGAAGCCGACAACTGCGCAATCTATTCTTCGGCTGCCTTCACTGCCGACAAAAACGAGTATCTGCCAATTCCGTTCGCTCAAGTCAGCGCTTCGAACGGTCATTACAAACAAAACATCGGTAACTGGTAATCAATCATGAAAACATTCAGCTTATACATCAACATTCTGTTGGCCGCCCTTTTCGGCTGCATTATGGCATCGTGCTCCGACGACGACACCGCACGCAGCCTCGACCTCGACGGCGACTGCCGCATCGAAGCCATAACCGTTGGCGGTTATAACGGCGACATAAATCACTCCGACCGCACTATCACCGTTTATGTGCCCACAGGCACCGACCTCACCCGTATTACTGTCGATGACATAACTCTCAGCCCCGGAGCCGTCTGCGATTATCCGCAGGGCACCGTATTCAATGCCTCCATGCCCCGGGCCATACATGTAAGCAACGGCGATGTTTTCCTGGAATATGTACTCAACGTGGCGCATGACAACGTGGAACTGCTCAGCTTTACCCTCAACGGAAAATACCAGGGCACCATCGACAACCAGGCCCGCACCGTGCTGGTGTTCGTGCCCATCGATGAGGATGTGACCGCCATGCAGGCAAGCTTCACAGTCACCGAGGGCGCAATCGTCACTCCCGAATCGGGTTCACTGCTCGACTTCAGCCAGCCCGTGCAATTCACCGCTACACTGCGCTCGGCCAAAGCGGTATACACTGTCACAGTAATCAAAGACGAGATGTCGCAGGCTCCCAAAGCATTCGTCGGCAACGAAATTTCGGCCGACCTGCTCGGACAGGAAGCTGCTGCCGCCTGGCTGTGGATGTCGGAGAATGTGCCCAACTCGCACTATGTATCAATTCAGAGCCTTATCGACGGCAGCGCACGCCTGGAGGACTTCACCATGGTATGGTGTCACTTCGACTGGACCGACTGGCCCGGCACCCTCTGGGATTCGCGCGACATATTCAACGGCTACTGGCTGCGCGGCGGAGCTATTCTGGCCAGCCGCGACGGCGCTCGCTACATCAACGACGTATGGCGTATTGCCCGCGACCAGCAGAGCCCCAACAACATGTTCGGCGGCGACAGCTACGAAACACTGCAGGCTCCGTTAGGCTTCGGCATCGTTGGTCATGAAGACCATCCGCTCTATGCCGGCATCAACACCGACGGCGATGGCCGTATCCTGCTGCTCGGCGCCGGCTGCGCCAACTCGAACCGCACCCTGCAATGGGGCGCCGACTGGGATCCTTACGGCTCGATGCAGGGCTGGGAAGAACGCACCGGAGCCGTAGCTCTGGCTCAGGACCACGGCAAGGACGTCAACCGTGTGACTATCGCCGAATTCCTGCCCTATGAGGCCCTGAAAGGCTTTACCAGCGGACGAGTAATCACTATCGGTACTCCGGCCTACGAATGGTACGACCCAAACCGTGCCGAAAATCCATACCGCGAGAATATGATTAATCTTACTAAAAACGCCATTAATTACCTCTGCCAATAAAATGAAAAAACATATGCAATTTACAGCAATAGGCCTACTGGCAGCATCTGTCTGCGCATGCAGCGACAGCGAACCGGTACTCACCCGCCACGACTGGTCGGACATGGAGTATTTCGCATCGCAGGATGCCGACAAACAGGACATCTTCTACAAGCCCGCCGTTGGCTTCGTAGGCGACCCTATGCCCTTCTTCGACCCTGTCGACAATGATTTCAAAATTCTCTATCTGCAGGACTACCGACCCAACCAGGCGTATGTATACCACCCGATATGGGCTGTAAGCACCCGCGACGGTGCTTCGTACCAAGCTATGGGCGAGCTCGTTCCCACAGGCAACGCGGCCGAAATCGACGCCGCTATCGGCACCGGCTCCACTATTTATCACCAAGGCACCTATTATACATTCTATACCGGACATTCGGCCAATAAGGCCAATACCGGCGGCATTAACGAAGCAGTGCTGCTGTGTACTTCGTCCGACTTCAAGACCTGGACCAAGGACCGCAATCTTATGATTACCGGCGAAGCCGAATACGACGTCAATGACTTCCGCGACCCCTTTGTGTACCGCGCCGACGACGGCTCGTTCCGCATGCTCGTCAGCACTCGCCGGAACGGCAAGGGCGTCCTGGCTGAATACTCCTCGGACAATCTGCTCGACTGGAAGTCGGAAGGCGTGTTCATGACCATGATGTGGGACCGCTTCTACGAGTGCCCCGACCTGTTTAAAATGGGCGATTGGTGGTACCTGGTATACAGCGAGCAACACAATGCCATACGCCGCGTACAGTACTTCAAAGGACGTACCATCGACGAACTCCGCGCATGCACCGCCAACGACGCCGGACTGTGGCCCGACAGCCACGAGGGCTTCCTCGACAGCCGTGGCCTCTATGCCGGCAAGACGGCCTCCGACGGCACCGACCGATACATCTGGGGCTGGTGTGCAAGCCGGGCCGGATTCAACACTACCGGCTACCGCGACTGGGCCGGAAATCTGGTTTGTCACAAGCTGATACAGCACTCCGACGGCAGCCTTACACTGGGCGAGGCTCCGGCTGTGGCTAAGCTCTTCGGCGAATACAGCAGCATAGCCGACTTTAATCTCGAAGGCGACACCCATAAATTGCTGCCGCGCCTGGGATACGTCAACCGTGCAACTTTCACCGTGAAAACTTCGGGACGCGAGGACCGCTTCGGCATATCGCTGGCACGCGGTAATGACTCACGTAAGTACTACACCCTGATGGTGAATCCCGAGGGACCCGACCGCCGCAAAATCAACCTTGAGGAAGAAGGCCCGGACGGCAGCGGTTTCATGCCCGATAACGACAGCTATCTGTTCGACACTCCCGCCGACGGCGTATACAACATCACCCTGGTGACCGACAACTCGGTTGTGGCCCTTTACATCAACGATGTACTCTGCTACACCAACCGCATCTACGGCATTGCCATGAACCCGTGGTCAGTCAACTGCTACGGCGGCAACATCGAAGTTTCTGACATGAACATCTCAAAATAGTTCCTGCAATTCACCTATCTTGTACCCCGCCCCCCGGCGCTTTTGCCGGCGGGCGGGGTACAATGTTTACTTGCCCAACTGCTCTCGCAACTCGCTGGGCGTCTGACCGTAGGCTTCTCGGTAGCACTTGCTGAAATATGCAGGCGACGAGAAGCCTACTTCGTATGCCACCTCGCTGATACTGCGGTCGGTAGTAGTGAGCATGCTGCGGGCGTGTTTCAGACGCAGGTCGCGTATCAGCTCCACCGGCGAGTAGTTGGTAAGTGCTTTTATCTTGCGGTAGAACTGCGAGCGCCCCAGCCCGAGTTCGGCGGCGATGAACTCTACGTTCAGCTCGCTGTTGCCCATATTGGCATTGAATATCTCCAGGAAGCGGTTGTAGAAATCGCTGTCGATGTCGGCGCCCTCGGCGGTGAGCCGCCTGCTTTGGGCGCTGTCGCTGCTCCTGGGCTTGGACTGCGGCACCGAGGGCAGACTGTCGATACCGCCTGCGGCATCGAACACACGGCGTCGGTTGGCTATCAGATTGCTGCAGCGCGACAGCAGCAGGTCGCGGTTGAACGGTTTGGGCATATAGCCGTCGGCGCCGTTTTCGTAGCCGGCCAGACGCTGCTCGTCGAGAGCGCAGGCCGTGAGCATCAGCACCGGTATATGCGATGTGGCTACCTCCGATTTCAGATGCCGCAGACACTCAAGGCCATCCATCACGGGCATCATCACATCGCTCACCACCAGGTCGGGCACATATTTCAGCGCCATCCGCAGGCCGTCGGCTCCGTTTGCTGCCGTAAGCACCTGATAATCGGCCGAGAGTGTCTGACGCAGCAGTTTCAGCAGGTCGCTGTTGTCTTCAATCACCAGCACTACGGGTTTGCCTTCGGCGTTATCTGCCACGTGGTTCTCCAGCGGGTCGAGTTCGGTGTTAACCGTATTGGCGTCAATAAGTGTGCGGGCTACTGAACTTTCCTGTTCGGCAATGTGTTTCACCGGAATTTCCACAGTAAAACACGAGCCCTTGCCCTCCTCACTTTCGAGGCTTATAGAGCCACCGTGAAGCTCTACGAAAGCTTTTACCAGCGAGAGTCCTATGCCGTTGCCGCTCTTGCGCGAGGCGTCGGCCTGGAAAAAGCGTTCGAAAACCTTGTCGCGGTACTCCGGACGTATGCCTATGCCGGTGTCGCTGACCATGAAACGCAGCAGTCGCGGGCTGTACACGCAGCTGAAATTTATGCGGCCGTTGTCGGGCGTGAACTTGAAGGCGTTCGACAGCAGGTTGAACACCACCCGCTCTATCATCTCGGGGTCAACAGCCAGTGGCATGCTCTCGTCGGGCACCTCTATGCCGAGTATTATATGGCGCTTGCGAGCGAGCTGTCTGAACGACTGCAGCCATTCTTTTGCCGATGCCGCAAAGTCGATTTCCTGCAGCTGAGGCTCCAGCAGACCGTTTTCGATTTTGCGGAAGTCGAGAATCTGGTTTATCAGACGCCGCATGATATGTACATTTTTGTTGGCTATGCGGGCGAGCATGCGCTGGTCGTCGGTAAGGTTGGAGGCATCGGCCAGCTGCTGCACCGGGTCGGCAATGAGGGTTATAGGTGTACGCAGGTCGTGCGACACACTGGTGAAGAACTTGAGTTTCGACTGTGTAGCCTCTTCGAGCGACGAGTTCAGGTTCACCTGCATGTCTCGCTGTTCGGCCAGAAGGCGGTTGTTTTCTTCCAGCACCTTTCGGTGCTTTTTGTTCTGCCAGAAGGCTCTCAGTAGCAGGAACACCACGCCCACAAGCAGTATCACGCATACAATTACCACATACAGCAGTGTGGTCTGTGCGGAGTGCTTGTTCCAGTATTCGTCGACCTGGCTTTTCAGTTTGTAAATGCGGTCGGTTTCGGCCTTCAGGGCCTGGTTTTGCAGCAGCAGTATGTCGGCGTTCGACTTGTCGACAGCCGAGGCGCTCGGCAGCGAGATGTGCCTGTCGAAGTGCTGCCCGTGCAGTATGGCCATGCATATCGATACCAGCCTGTCGCCGTCGGTAGGATAAAGAAATGTAGCGTCGATGACACCGTCGGCCACTGCCTTGATGCCTATGCCCGGTGCGGCGTCGATGCCTATCACCTTTACATCCATGCCGTGGCGCAGGGCAGCCTCGCGGCCTGCAATGGCCATACGGTCGTTGTGGGCGTATATCAGTTTGGTATCCGGATATAGGTCCAGCAGCGAATCGGCTGCCTTCAGAGCGTCTTCGTAGTTCCAGTTGCCCTGACCGCTGCCTGCGAGGCGCATGGCCGGATAATCGGCCAGCCGCTCAATAAAGCCGCGGTGACGGTCATCGGCGGGCGACGACTCGGGCAAGCCGTAAAGCTCAATTATGTCGCCGCCGTCTTTAAGCAGCAGGTTGGCGTATGATGCGGCCATTGCGCCTATTGCTACATTGTCGGTGCCCATCTGCGCGGTATAGCTGTCGCCCTGTATATCGCGGTCGAACACCACCACGGGTATGCCCTTGTCGAAAGCTTCCTTAACCACCGGCGTTATGGCAGCGGCCTCGTTCGGGGACACCGCTATGAGGTCGAAGTCGTTGTCGATAAAGTAGCGTATGTCGACTATCTGTTTTTCGTTACTATCCTGGGCTGAACGTATCTCTACAAGGGCATCTTCGTGGAAGAGGGCTTCGCGACGTACTTCGTCGTTCATTTTCTCGCGCCAGTCGTCGCTCGAACATTGCGACACTCCTATGCGGTATTTCTTCTCCTGAGCGCACGCGGCGATCGAAACAAGTACTACAGACAGCAGCAACAGCAGCGTGTGATTCTTTACTATATTATATATTTTCGGATTCATGGTTCAAGATTTTTACTGCCCAAAGTTAGCCATAAATCTTAAAATAGAGCGCAAAAAGCTGTAAAATTTGTGTCTTTGAACTAAATTTCATGCTTTATGCACGATTTGTTATTGCCGGCTCGCAGATATATAAGTAGATTTGCAGCGTAAAAACTTCTATATCCATGAACAAAAATTCTAAAATCGCCGCCCTCAGCCTGCTCTTAGCCGCACTGCCGGCTTCGGCCTCCGACAACTGCGTGACCGTGGAGCACCTGGGCACCAACAATACCCTCGTCCGAGTGAACACTGATTCGCCACTGCTTATCCTGCCGGTGCAGGAGAGTGTGGACGATGCCGCCGTACGCCTTTTGGTCGACGGCAAGTACGAACGCACTTTCTACATCCGTCTGGCCAAGTCGAAAGTCGACTACACCGTGCCTGTGGATATTTCAAAATATGCCGGACACGATGTGGTGTTGAATGTACTTACGTCGCAAAACCGCAGCTCGGTCCGCGAGGCAAAGGACGATGTGTGCTGGAGCAACATCAGACTGAATGACTCCTTCGACAGCTCAAACCGCGAAAAATACCGCCCGGCTTATCACCACACTCCTTTATGGGGCTGGATGAACGACCCTAACGGTATGTACTACGACAACGGCACCTGGCATCTTTATTACCAGTGGAACCCCTACGGCTCGAAATGGCAGAACATGACCTGGGGACACTCCACAACCAAAGACCTCATAAACTGGGAGCACCATCCCGCAGCTATCGAACCTCAGGCCATGGGCTCGATTTTCAGCGGCAGTGCCGTAATGGATAAAAACAACACTGCCGGCTTCGGTTCGGACGCAGTCGTGGCCATGTATACCACCGCCGACGCCAGTCAGACTCAGAGCATTGCCCACAGCCACGACGGAGGCATGACTTTCGAGCTTTATCCGGGCAACCCCGTGATAACACTTGAGACCGAGGCCCGCGACCCCAAGATGTTCTACAACGACAAGACCGGCGAGTGGAACATGACCCTGGCTCACGCACTCGACCACGAGATGCTTTTCTTCTCCTCGAAAGACCTCAAGAACTGGACACTCAACGGCTCCTTCGGCAAGGTGGCCGCCCAGGGCGGTGTGTGGGAATGCCCCGACCTGTTCGAACTCGCAATGCCTGACGGCAGTTCCAAGTGGGTGCTGATCTGCAACCTCAACCCCGGAGGCCCGTTTGGCGGCAGCGGCGTGCAGTACTTCACCGGCGATTTCGACGGCAAGACTTTCACCTCCGACCTCGATGCCAACGGCAATGTGCCCACCAAGTGGCTCGACTTCGGCAAAGACAACTACGCCCTGGTATCGTGGTACAACGCCCCCGATAACCGCCGTACGGCCCTGGGCTGGATGAGCAACTGGCAGTATGCGGCCGATGTGCCTACCATGCAGTTCCGCAGCGCCAACACTCTGCCCCGCGACCTCAGTTTGTTTACCGACACCGAGGGTATGGTGCGTGTGGCATCAGCACCTGCCCCCGAAGTAGAAGCCCTGCGCGGCTCGCTGGTCAAGAAATCCGGTTCGGCCTCGATTTCCAAAAAGGGCCGCACTTACGCTCTGCCTGCAGACAACGACGGCATATGCGAGATTTGCCTCTCTCTCGACTCGCCGTCAACCAATGTCGACATCACTCTCTCCAACCCGCAGGGCGAAAAGGTGGTGCTGACCTACAATGCCACCGACCGCACTCTGAGCTTCGACCGCACCCAAAGCGGACGCACCGATTTCAGCCTCGACTTCCCTGCCGTGACTGTGGCCCCCACTTTCGAAAGCAACGGCAAGGTAAGCCTGCGCATGTTTATCGACCGCAGCAGCATCGAAGTGTTTGCCAACGGCGGCCGCAGCTGCATGACCAATCTGGTATTCCCCTCGCAGCCCTACACCTCGCTGCGCCTGGCCACCGCCAAGGGCAGCGCCCGACTCAACTCTCTCGAAATCTATAACATCAACGCTGAATAATCCAACATAACACCATGAACAATCAAACTGCCGCCGCTACTGCACGCAAAAGCACTATGGCTCAGATGATTCCCGTGATGCTCTGCTTCTTTGCCATGGGATTCGTCGACCTTGTCGGCACCGCCACCAACTATGTACAGAAAGACCTCGGCCTCTCCGAGGCGTCAGCAAGTATCTTCCCTTCGCTGGTTTTCTTCTGGTTTCTGATTTTCTCTGTGCCCACCGGCATGCTCATGAACAAAATCGGCCGCAAGAAGACAGTGCTTCTCTCGCTGGCCGTAACCTTCATATCGCTGCTTATACCGCTGTTTGGCGAAAGCTACATGATTATGCTGCTTTCGTTCTCCTTCCTGGGCATAGGCAACGCCATTATGCAGACCTCGCTCAACCCATTGGTTACAAACCTTATAAGCAGCGACAAACTGGCTTCGACCCTAACTTTCGGCCAGTTTGTGAAAGCCATAGCCTCGTTCTCGGCAACACTTATAGCACCCTGGGGCGCCGCCACTGCCATGATGACCTTCGGCCTCAACTGGCGCATCCTGTTCCTTATCTACGCCGTAATCTGCCTGCTGTCGCTGGCTGCCCTGGGCGCCACACCCATCCATGAGGAGAAGCCCGACAAGGTATCCGGCATAGGCGAATGTGTGCGCCTGCTCGGCCGCCCGTTCATTCTGCTCTGCTTCATAGGCATCATGTGCCATGTGGGCATCGACGTGGGCACCAACACCTACGCACCCAAGGTTATAAGCGAACGCCTGGGTCTGGCCCTCAACGAGGCCATCTTCGGCACCACCGTGTATTTCATCTGCCGTACAGCCGGTTGCTTCCTGGGCGCCTTCATACTGCGTATGATGCCTCCGCGCAGCTTCTTCCTCATCAGCGTGCTGCTTATGGCTGCAGGCATGGTTATACTTATGACCTGCCACGACCTTACCATGCTCTTCACCGGCATCGGCCTTATCGGCGTGGGCAACTCCAACATCTTCTCGGTGGTATTCTCACAGGCCCTTATCGCCGCTCCCGCCGAGCGCAACGAGGTTTCGGGCCTCATGATTATGGGCCTCTTCGGCGGTACCATCTTCCCGCTCGGCATGGGTGCCGCTGCAGGTGCTGTAGGTCAGCTCGGCTCTATAATAGTTATGTCGGCAGGCGTGCTTTACCTGCTTGTCTACACCATGAAAATCAAAAACCAATAACAGCATAAAATCATGAAAGACCTTGTAGTAGGCATGGGCGAAGCCCTATGGGACATGCTCCCCGAAGGAAAGAAAATAGGCGGCGCGCCGGCAAATTTCGCTTATCACGTTAAGCAGTTCGGCCTCGACAGCTGCGTTATCAGTGCCGTCGGCAACGACGACCTCGGCAACGAAATCGTTGATAATTTCGATACCAAACAGCTCAACCACAACATCGAGCGTGTGGCTTATCCCACCGGCACCGTACAGGTTGAGATAGACCAGGCCGGGGTGCCCGTTTACGACATCAAGGAAAATGTGGCATGGGACAATATACCCTACACAGCCAAAATCGAGAATATCGCTCAGCGCACCCGCGCCGTATGCTTCGGCTCGCTGGCTCAGCGCAACGTGGTGTCACGCAACACCATCAACCGCTTCCTCGACGCCATGCCCGACGACAACGACCCGCTGGTAGTATTCGACGTGAACCTGCGCCAGGGCTTCTACAACAAAGATATTCTGTGCAACAGCATGAAGCGCTGCAACATCTTAAAAATCAACGACGAGGAGCTTGTCACTGTAAGCCGCATGTTCGGTTACCCCGGCATAGACCTGCAGGACAAATGCTGGATTCTGCTGGGCAAGTACAACCTTAAGATGCTCATTCTCACTTGCGGAATCAACGGCAGCTACGTGTTCACTCCCGGCAACGTATCGTTCCAGCCCACTCCACGTGTGGAGGTTGCCGATACAGTAGGCGCCGGCGACTCGTTCACTGCTGCTTTCATCTCCTCGATTCTGCTCGGTAAACCTATCGCCGAAGCCCACCGCAAGGCAGTTGAAACCTCTGCATACGTCTGCACCCAGGCCGGCGCCATGCCCATCCTGCCCGAGTCTATTGTGAAATAAAACAGCAAACATACTATCCTTCATAGCCGCCCGTCGCCATCCGACGGGCGGCTCTTATTTTGACTCCGGCGGGGCAGTTAGGAAATGCTATCGTACTCGCCCGCCGTCGTTCGCCACTACCCTCGCTTGCGGGTGTCGGGGGATGCCGTCACAACAACGAACAAAAAAAATGCGATGGCGCTGTGCCATCGCATTTTTTTAATGCTTGCTGCGGTTGATTACTTAACCACCTGCTTGCTTACAGTCTTACCTTTGCGGACAACATAAACACCGGGGGTAAGCTTGTCAGAAGCTACACGTACACCATCGATGCGGAAGTATTCGGCTGCTGACTCATCGGAGTCTACAGCTACATTCTCAACACCTGAGGTAGAACTCATAACGAACGCCAAAGGAGAGTAATCGCTCTCGCGGTCGTCGTAGCTATGGCCGTATTTGTCGACCTGGCGGCCAAAGGCGCTAACCTGGTGATAGATGTCCAGACCCTGTACACGTTCGGGAACCTCGATGTCAATCGTGGTGGCGATATCGCCGAATTCCGAGCCGTGGTACTGTTTGAAGCGGAATGGCTCAATCAGATATTCGCCGGCCTTGTAGTTCTGGGTAATCTTCAGGTTGTCGACATAGAGGTTATCGTAGCTGCCGATTGCGAATATGCCTACAATCGAACGCTCGGTACCCTTGGTGAAGTTGAAGTTGAAAGTCTGCCAGCTTCCGGTAACCTTGGTTTCGGGGTAGAGGAGCTCTACCTGTTCGAAATCGCCGAGAGCGTCGCTCCAGTTGAACAGAGCGGCACAGCACTGAGTAGTGTAGAAGTACTCTTTGCCGTCTTCGCCTTCAACGCGGCTGGTCTGACCTGCAAGGTCAACGGTAAGAGTAAACTTGCCGCCATCTTTGCTGAAGTCGAACTCAGGCGATGTAAGGCCTGCCTGGCTGCCGCCCGATTCATAGAAGAAGGCATCAAGACAGAGGAAGTTGGTGTAGGGGCAAGCGTGGGTAGCTTTCCAGCCTTGCTGTTTGAGTTCGCGGCTGTAGTAAACATCGTATGTCTTGGTCCAGGGCGATTCGATAGTGAAACCGGTTTCGTTTCCTTCGAGGTCGCATATGCCGGTGAAGTCTTCGTCGGTCACCACAAAGAGGCCGTCGGCATCAGCTTCGCGCTTGTCGAAAGCAAAGTAGTTGTACACTTCGGCACCGGGAACATCGTTCCAGCTGGCGGTGTAAGTCCAGCCGTTGAGTATATCCACCTCGCCCATTACAGGTACTTCGAGGTCGTACACGCGGCAGGGGAAGCTTTCAATCGATGTGTGGCCGTTGTCGTCGATAGCCTTTACGGTGTAGTAATAGATTTCGCCCGACACGAGATCAGACACGGTGCATTTGTTGTCGGTCAACTTTTTGTCGGTGATGATGTATTCCTTTTCGGTAGAGCCGAACGGAGCGGAGGGGTCGCTCGAAGGCACATCGTGGTATACGCTCAGCAGGTAGCCGGTAGCGCCTTCGACAGCACTCCAGTTGGCTACGAACGACACACCCTTGTACTCGCTGTGCGAGAATACTTCGGGGCGCTCCAGATTGGGCTTGAGCTGATAAACCTTAATATCGTCGAGATATACGTTGCCGGGCAGATAAGCAACCATGTTGAATATTGTGGTGGGGCCGCAGTCGCGGAATACAATGCGGTAAGTAGTCCACTCCGATGGTATACCGGCCACTATTACCTGCTCTTCGGGCATGTGCCAGCTCGGACCCATGTTGTTGGTTTCTGCCATTTCTATCCACAGGCAATCGTAGGTTTCGCCTGCGTTCTTGGTACGTGCGCGGAACTCAAGCACTGCGGTGCCGTCGTACTTGCTCACATCCACCAGGGTGGTATTGACATGGGCCTGCGAAGGTGCTTTATTATCGCCGTTGCTCACAGCCTCCATGTACAGGCAGCCGCCTGCGGGACATGCCACACCGGGGGCTTCGCCGCCTACGCCCCAGTGGGGCTCATGGGTATACTTGGGATCGAAGTTCCACCAGGGATACTCTGCTTCGGAATCATCCAGTGTCAGTTTTACATTAGTGGCGGGCTCGGCCTCGCTGCCTGCTGTAAGCAGCGAAAAGTCTTCGTGGAGCACCAGTTCGAGTTCGCCGTACTTTTCAACTTCGGTAATGGCTTCGCCGCCGAATCCCATCACTCGCGAAGCTATGGTCATGCCCTTGCTTTGCATCATCATAGGAGCCTTGGCCGCCTTATTACGTGCAGTAAATTCCTGGCTTTCGCTCGCGCGCGGTGTGACTTTAAAAAGCTGCGCCTGAGCATTACCGGACATGGCAAGCAGCAGCGCCGGTAAAATTAGTGTAGTCGGTTTCATCAAATCTATGGAATTAATTGGTTTGAAAAAATAGCAGTGGCGCGGTCGAACCGCGTCACTGCTTAAATACATAGTGTCAGATGCGAATTTTCAGGGCCTTGCCGTTGGCGTTAACAACGTAAACACCGGCAGGCAGGCTTACGGGCAGCTGAGCTGCGCCTTCAACTTCGTATACAGCAACTGCACGACCGGCGAGGTCGCATACGCTTACCACGCAAGCACCGAGGTTAACGTCGATGGTGCGGGCGGCTGCGTTGTAGCTGAGGCTGCCTTCTGCAACAAGATTCTCGATTCCGCTCTTTTCGCCTACGGTAAGTTCGACGGCGGGAGTTTGGTTGTTGGTGTCATCGGCATCGCCTTCCACAATCAGGCGAGCGGCAAGCTTGTATTCACCGGCCTCTTCGAAGGTGTACTTCATGGGCTGGTTCGAAGTCTGTCCGGGAGCCAGATAGCGGATACCTTCGTAAGTTTCGAGCACGGTAGCTTCGCCGTCGCCGGCAATCGAGAGGAGTTCGATAGTGTATTCCTCAATATCCACAGTACCCTTGTTCTCGAAGTTAACACGGAAGGTGAGTTCTTCACCTGCATTAACATCCTCGGTGGGAACCGAAAGGCTGGTAGCCTCGATGTCGGCAACAGCAGGCAGCGGTTCGAGTGCGTAGCCGAAGGTGATGCAGGGCAGAGTATTAGCTACATAACAAGCTCTGTTATATTCACCATATATAGACTTATTGTAATTGTAGCACAGATGGTTGACATCGGTAGTAGCACTCGCAAGCAGAAGCGCTGTATAGCCTGCGCGCTGCATTGTAGCTTCTACATTCAGTACCAGGCCTTTGCCGCTTTCAAGTGTAAATAATTTCTGAAGTTTCAGTTCTACGTCCTGAGTTTTATCGGGGCTTTGTATGGTAGAAAGCAAGCCGTCGTAAACAAGCACGAAATCTTCGGCAGGCACAACTTCTACCTGATCTGATTCTTTAGTGTAACCGCTGGTACGGTCGGTCTGAGCCATGTAGACTTTTATGTACATAGGCTCAATAACATATTCTTCCTTGACAACAGTAAGAGTCAGCGACTGCAGCTGGTAATCATTCTGGTGCTCACCGAAGAATGAAGCCGGATACAGTATCTGGCATGCAGTATTCTTATAATCACGACGACAGAATGCTCTATTCTGCAGGTCAAACTCAGTACCATTCCACTTGGGCAGCTGCTCCTTGATTACCGGTGAAAGAATTCCTTCAAGAAGCGAGGAAACTTCGAGTACAGGAGTTACGCTGGGTTCGCCACCCTCGATATTAACTACAGCCTTCAGGCCATACTCGCCGGCAAGCTCAAAGCTGTGCTTGAACTCAAACTCTGCAGTTTCACCTGCTGCAATAGCGGCATTTTCATAGCTGCTGCCGATAAGCTGGTCTGCGATTTGATCACGTACGACATACAGTTCGACACTGTAACCGGTAAGTTCCGAATTGCCATCGTTGGCAACTGTTACTGTATATGTCTGTTCTTCGCCGGGTAAAACTTCGGTTTTGCCGGTAACCGACACTGCTTTGTAGTCGAGCGACAGTACTTCCACTGCCTCAGGCTCGCTGCAGTCGTTTTCGTTGTCTTCGTCGCCTTCAATAGTTACGCGGGCTGCCAGCTGGTAGTTGCCACCATTTTTGAATGTTACGGTCATGGGTACCGATACTTCGAGCAACGACAGAATCGACTTGGGATCTTCAACCGATGCAAGTACCTCGTTGTTTTCTACGTTTACAATTTCTACTTTGTAGTTTTCAACGGTTTGTGTGCCGTTGTTCTTCAGGTTGGCAATAAATTCGTACGGCTTGCCGGCGTAAATTTCACCGGAGGGAACGGTAAGACCGATAGCTGCAAGGTCTACTACATCCACGGGCTGGGGCTCTTCTTCCTCGCCAATCATAAACACGAGGTTCAGGCCGCCTACATATTGTGTATCATAGTTTACATTGGTAACGCCCAGAGGTTCGCTATCACCGTAATAATACCTGGTGTGAGCGCCGGTCACACCGATTTCACCGTTGATGAATGCAGGATACGGGTTCGGACGATTGTACTCATCGATTTCAGCCAGCAGGCCTACAACCATCGACTCGCCCTTATGCATTATGTACGGTTTAGTCAGAGGTATGCGCAGACAGCCGTCGGTAACAGTAGAGAAGTCGATTTCAACACCGCTTGCCACTACAGTGAACGCATCCTGAGGCAAAGCTTCCGAAAGTACGGTTGCATCGGAGGTGGCCAGCAATGCGGTCACTTTAACTTTACCGGACGACGGAGCGGTTAACAGGGGATATACAAGTTCTTTTACAGTATATGTTTCAACCTTTACTGCAGCGTCAAGAACAGAAGCCGGATAAAGGGCCTGCGAAGCTGAGTAGAGATTCCAGCTATTCACGCATATCGGGTGTTCGGTAGTCGAGTAGCTGCCGCCAACAACCTTAGCCTCCACAATATCGCCGATTCCGCCGCCGATTTCGCCGCCGGGTTCTTCTTCGGGATCAGCCAAAGTATATTTGATGTTAAGCGAAGTTACATATTCCGTGAAATCATGACCGGGATTATCGGCGAAGGCCCTGTTCATTGAACTATTTGCGTAATAACGGGTGTGCGTACCGCCGCCGGCAGAGGGATCGCCAAAGTAAAGTGGGCGAGAAAAGGCCTCGGTAATCTCATGCTGATATGCTACCACAAGACTCTTGCCCTGATTTACCACAAAGTTGGCATCGACAGGGAATCTCAGAGCTTTTTCAGATTGAATCTGCGGATTGGACAGGTCGATTTCGCCGCTGAATACTTCTACGAGTTCCGACTCGGGAATAAAAGCGTCGAGGGTTCTATCATCGCTTGTGCCGAGATAAACCGTCATCTGCACCTTTCCTGATACCGGATAGGGTATGGCATCTTTATGATTCGAGAACGGAAGAATAAGCTCCTTAACTGCATAGGCGGGGGCTTTCTGAAGAGCTGCGTCCATAGTACTTGCAGGGTACAGAGTCTGACAACCCTGATATTTGTCTGCGTTTTTGTTGCTGTTAATAGGATAGCTACAGTTCTTGTACTCCATCCCGGCTACGGTAGCCTCCAAAACTTCATCCTGAGCAACCGCCGACAAAGCAGACATACCGATAGCTGTTGCAGCCATCAATGTAAGTAACGTTTTTCTCATTGTGTGAATATTTAATTGGTATAATAATCTGGAAAGCCCGGAGGCAAAAGAATTGCCTCCGGGTTATTTGTAAGGTATCAGATTCGAACTTTAAGTGTGAATACACTTTCGGCACCGTTGACCTTGAGCAGGTAAATACCCTTGTCACAGCCGATGTATGCCGAATTTGCTCCTTCTGCCACAGCAACAGTCTTGATGAGCTTGCCGGAGAGGTCATACACTTCAACCGATGTCATTTCGAAATCAAGACTTTCGACCGAAGCAGTGGCTGCATTATAGTATACGGCGCCGTCACCGCCGAGCACGATTTCGTCAACGCCGCTTTCTCCGGTATTCACACTGAGGTGAATCAGCGGAGCGTAAGCCATGCTTACACCTGACGGCTTAGCCGGATCGAATGCGGAACCGCCCTGATAGCGCATCGACGGGTATAATTCAGCACCCCAGTCGCCGTTGAATGTGCTCCAGTCCAACAGGTACTGCTGGTGTTCAGATTCTTCCTTTGCGACAGTAACAACCAACGGACGGGTCGGATCGAATTTATAGCCTTCTTCGAAATCAACTACCATATAATTGCGTCCGTTATAGAATGCCACATAGTCCTCGAAAAGCGGAGCATCGGTGACGGGAATGAAGTTGGCGCTTCTGCCGTAACCGGCAAGGTCGGTCTGGCTGAGATAAACCGATACCTTGGTACCGTCGAAAGGAATAAATTCTTCAAGCGACTTGTATTCCCATGCTATGCGGGTAATCTGCGGAGTCTTGCCCTTGTAGATACGGTCAAAGAATGTCACGTCAGGGGTATATATGGTCTGACTTGCTGTACAGGCCATGAAGTGGTTCAGCGGCAGGTTGGTCTGAGTCGCGGCCGTAGTCACATCTTCTACCGTTACATTCAGAGCAGGCACTTCCTCACAATTTGCTAACAGCCCTTCGGTCATGTCGTTCGACGGATTGCCGTCGCCTTCAAGAGCTACAATCGCTACAATTGTCTGTGCTCCCAATACCGGAACTGCTGCTTCGATTTCCACATAATCGGTCTGGTGCGATTCGATTTCGGGTACAATATCGGTTTCAGCGAACACAACCGGCGACTTGTCATTGCCCAGATAAGCAAGCTTCACCGAATAATTGCTCTGCTTATTTTCGCCGTTGTTATAGATTTTTACCGTGAAGAGATTATTCTCGATTGTACTCAGATAGAGGTGTCCATCGATAGATTCTGCAGCAAGGTCATCAGCCGGAACTTCTTCTATAGAGAAACCTTCTATGTAAAGCCACATGTCCGCTTCATTCTTGGTCAAGAGCTCATAACCGACATAGTATTCACCATCAACCGGAGATTTGAAATATGCAGTGTAGGTTTCGCCATTGGCGGAGAACTGAATATTTCTCTCAAGGTCTTCAAACAAAATATCTGTCATGCCTTCAGCTGTGGGCGTGGTACCGCCTACTATGCGTACGGATTGTACCGACTCCCGGCTTCCGCTGCCCATACCGCCGAAATATTCATTGTATGTGACCTTGTAGGTCTTGCCCTTTTCAAGCAGCAGAGTAGGTGTTACCAAAATGTCGTCGTTCTCTCCGTTCGACATCAACAGCGCGAATGTTTCTCTCATTATATGAGAGTTGCCGGTGTATTCAAACATACTTCCATCGCGATTTTTGTCGATTGTAGAAAAGCGCGAAGCCTCGGCTTTAGATTCAAAGAGTGTGCTGAAAGGCGGACGGATACCGGTACCGGCAAGTACGGCGTTCGACACTGCCGCTGAGCCTTTGCCTTCACCGTTGGAGGCCACTACCGAATAAGAGTAATAGTTGGCCTCGCCCATGGTATTGTCGCTGAAGTTTGTGGTCTTTACAGTACCGACTACAACCTTGTCGGGCATTCGTGTGATGGTGTAGGTGAGATCCGATGCGTCGTACCAGCCGTCGTTGTCGCCACGTTCGGGTATATCCCAACTGAGCTGTACCGACTTACCATCGGTGGTTGTGGCTACGACATTCATTACCGGGCCCGGCACGTCGCGGCCTACAAAAGCATCGATATTGCGTGGAACACCACGGCCTTTTGCATTCACCGGCACTACATAGTATTTGTGCACGCCGTTAAAGGCACCTTCGTCAACGTAGGTCATGGACTTACCTTCCTTACCTGTTGCAGGCAGCTTGGCTACAGGCTCACCGCTATATGAGTCGCGGTAAATCCACACCTCGCTGAGGTTGCTGAGGGGACGGCGATTCCAGCGGGTGGCAGGATTGTCCCACGACAGAGTAACCTTGTTGTCGCCGTTGGCGTCTTTGGTAAAGTTCAGATTTTCGACACGTGCAGGGGCATTAATGTTATCGCCGAGTTCGCCGTAAGGTACATACAGACCGTCAAGGCCTTCGCGGATACCTACGGTACCGATATTCTCGGTAGCGCCGTTCAGCGGGTCGATTTTTATGATATAGTTGTTGGTAAACTCTTCTTCGCCATCGAGACAGCCCCATGCCGACCACCACAGCTCGCCGGTTGCATAGTCGCAGGTAAGGTTGTTCTCATCGTAAAGCATTCTATAAGGTCTGCCGTTTACAAGAATGGGGGTCGAGCTGATAACTCTGAAATTGTCTTCAGGATCGAGGACATCCAGGCGGGTGCCTATATTGTTACCCTCTTCATCGCCTTCCCAGCGGAGGGCCATAAGCTGGTTTTCATAATTGTAGGCAGCAGCCATGTAGTACTGCGACAGAGTGGCAACTTTGGACTTGTACTCACCGGTAGCCTTGTCGACAGTATAGATTACCGAAGTAATAGAACCGTCGTCGTTGCGGACCATGGCATAGAGTGGCTCGGGATCGTTGGGATTCCACAGAAGTGCTTGCGGAATCTGCCACCACTTGGGGTCATAACCGGATTCATTCAGCAGCTGCAACTGCTCGGAATAGCCGGTTTCAGGGTCAACCTTTACCCAATTGTTGAGACGGGTAATACCCAGCGAATAGTACACTATACGGTGAGTGTAGTAAGCGTCGCCGGCCCATACACCGGCCACAGGACCAAGCATACGGGGGTTATCACGGTCCCAGCGGTTACCGAAGGTGAGTATGCAGCTTTCGAGTTTGTTGAGTTTCTGGGGTTCCTTGGAGTAGAAATCCAGATAGTGTGCTGTCAAATCATAATCAAATCCATTGCGAGTATGGGCAAAAATTTTGGTACCCTTGTCTTTGTTGGGATTCAGCGGTGCTCGCTGCATCGACGACGATGACCGGGGCATTTCCTGACCTGTAGGTACCTGAAGCATCTCAGGGAAGCTCAGTGTAGTCGGGGTGACGGCAAAGGCTGCTCCTGTAAAGAGCAGACCGGTGCCTAATGCGATAAGTTTTTGGTTCATTAGTATTTGGTTTAAATGGTTAACGTATTATGGTCTTGCTTACGTTTTTGCCCTGGCGCACAATGTATACACCGGGAACAAGACGGTCGGCGGAAACCTGAGTACCGTCGATACGGAAGTACTCTACAGGAGCATCGTTGCTGTCGACAGTAACTGACTCGATACCGGACTGCTTGCCGTAAATCTGACCGGGAGCGAATTTCACCGAGAACTCGCCACGGCTGTTGGTTTCATACCATGTATTGGGATTAATTTCGGCCACTTTAAAACAGAGCGAGTTTTTGGGGAAGGTGATTTCGTCGTTGACGAAACTTCCGAAGAAGCCCTGGCTTATAGCGTCCTCGCGACCATGAAAGAAGTAATTGGGGTCGTTGAAGCAACGGTCGGCCTTCGACCATACTTCCATGCGTCCATAAGTGATGTCCACACCAAGACCGGCGGCATGCTCAAGCACGACTTCGTCGGGATTGGTGGCATCTATATAGATATACCAGCGGCGCGAATCGTCGTATTTGTAGCCTCCGGTCAGTGGCCATGCAGGACCGTAGGGATCCACCAGACGAATGTAGCCCGGACGCTCAACGCTTTCTTCCACTTCTACTTCATAGTCATATTTTTTGAATATGAATCCGACAGGGATAAGCTCGCCGCAATCCGAAATCAGACGTTCTTTATAAGTTGCAGTACCGGCCTTGCGCCATACTGAGGTGTCAAACGATATTTCCATGTCGCGTCTATAAGCCGTGCGGGGAGTACCTTCATAATAGGGCACCACAAACAGAGTATAGAAACCGTCGCCGGTGTAAGGAACGGCAACATTGCCACTTTCGCTTATTTCTTCAGACAGGATTGTGCCGTTGACAATTCCTTCGACTGCGGATTCTGCCTTGTCTCGCTCAACAATGGCTACACGTGCTTTTTCAACCGACTTACCGAGTGCGATTTCAAAATTAAGATGAGTCTGTTCATCATTGATACCTAAAAGGTTGCCGGTAATATCAAGGTCTGGCGCACCGGGCAGTTTGAGTCTGAACATGCCTTTCTGGTCGCAACGCGCATATTGAATGTCGTCGGTCCACGCCTGATCGTATTCCCACAACGAAGCAAGAAGTGCCATCGGCGGGAATGTGATGGCTCCGTCTACGAGTTTGCCACAGACATTCTCCTCGTCGGCAAGCACCCAGTCTCCGTAACGGTTGTTGTAATAGTCATCGGCCACCGAACCGACAATAAGCATCTGACCATCGCCGGCAATATAGCCGGTTTTGCTTGTTTCGATATAGCAGTGTACCGGATCGGATGCATCCACGGTGATATACCATTCACCCTCCAGACAGCCGGGGCTGCCAATAAAGTCGGGATAATTGCTATACGGGTTCATGATACGATAGCGGCCGGGGGTCTGTTCACTCTCCATAACCTCAACTTCCACTTCCGGAAAATCGGAGTAGATATACCAGTTATGCAGGAAATTTTCGCGGAACGTTCCTGTTCCAATTGACTTCCATGTTTCTTCTGCCGCGGATGCAGTCGGCGACATAAGCGCAGCTGCGAGTACCGGCAGTGCGATACGTGTAAATTTCATTTAATTGTTATGTTTTTATAGATGGATTATTTTACAATCAGCTTAGTAGTGGATACGCGGCCTGACTCGAACACGCTCACGATATAGATGCCTGCGGGCAGATCGACACGACCGGCCCGGCTGAGGGTAGCAGCTTTCGAACCGTCGGGACGATAAATTTCGGCTGTGGTGAAATCGCCTTCGACCGAAATAGCGCCGGGCAGAGCGCGTACCGATGAAGTATATGCCATGATGTCGCCGGTCGATGACTTCTCGCCCACACGACATTTGGCGGCAGTAACAATCTCGCCGGTGGAGCGATCAATAAGCAGGGCAGCCACTGTAGTGTCTTCGATTTTCTGACGCTGTGGCGAACCTACAGGAACTGTTTCGTCGTAAGTATATTCCTGACCGCGCGAGAGCGATGCGGGGAATACGTCCTTACCGTTCCAGTGGTCAATACGGCGGGCAACATCATTATACATTACCTGCACCGAACTGGGCTTATTTTCCCAACCGTACATATTGCCGTTCTTACCTCCGCTGTAGTTGTTGTTCTGGCTGTAGGGGCCTACATTGTCTTCAGTCTGCACTATGGCTATGCCGTAGTTGTGGCTTTCGACATCGTTGCCAAATCGTGCTGTAGTGCGAACAAAGATTGATTCACCGCTTTCGTCGGCGAGTTCGGCGCTGACTTTGAGGTCGAGATCAACCACACCTTCAAGCTCCTTGTAATAGGCTTCGCAGATGGTGAGATTAGGAGTGAAAGTACCGTAACTGCCGCTACGGTTGATGCTTGCGTAGGGGTAGCCGGCACCATACATATCATCCCATTTAGAATAAGATGAGCACTTCATCGGGTCGCCCGGATAGTTGTGCACGGCAATGCCCAGATAGGTATCAGGGTAATTCTCGCGCATGTGCTCCATAGCCACATAACCGGCGGGGCACCATCCGCAGCCTGTGCCTGTACCCTCTTCAATTACCACAATACGTGGTTTTACGAAGTCCGATGCCAATACTTTAGTGCTTGCCACGACAGATGTAAGAAGGTTTTCGGCGCCGTTGACTCCGCTTATACTAAGCGACACAGGCAGTTCGGAATTTTCCTGCGATGTACGGCCTTTCAAAGCCACAGTAGCTTTTCCCATAGGTTCTATGACATTGTCTAACGCTACAGTCGACAAAATCGGATTGTCGGAACCGAAAGCCGCAGACAGCGAAACACTCGAAACCGGAGATGACGAAATATTATATACGTCCACCGAATAATTGAAGTCGACATTCACGCCCACCGACTTTGGCAATGACAGCCTCAGAGGCAACAGTGCATTGGAAGGCAGGTTGTCACCCTCTATTATACCACGTATGCAGACAGAGCCGAATGACGGAAACACGTCCCACTCCGGAGTACCGCCATCGGGCCATATTCCAAGGTGGCTGAACAAGCCCACACCGTCGAGCGCTTCGGCATCGAAGGCTATAGGTTTGTCGTTGCTGCGAGTCTGACGATAGGTGTATCCGATGTAGAATTTGCGTCCTTCTATTTCGTATGGAGTATCGAGCGTGGCAGTCGTAAAGTTTTTTGCTTTCAGAAATTTTGTTTCAGACTGAGTATAAAAAGGTTCGCCTTCCAGATCATAGGTGAGATATATGGTTGCGTCCTTGGACAGGCCACTGTTAAAGCCTACAGAAACAGCAGTAAGCTGCGAGCCCTGCATGGCTTTTGCCACTTCTTCGGGCACCTCGATAGCCGCGCTGTAGTTAGTTCCGGCTATACCAGTACCAACACCGTTGATATTGTCGGTACATATACCGTAGGTGAAAGAAGTCTGGGCATTAGCGCCATAAGCAGCCAATGCAACCATTGAACATAGTAAAAGTTTTTTCATATATTATATATAATAATGTTGATTTAGTTGGTTTCGCACGGTAGTTTGACTTCAATCAGCCGCTTGTTCAAGCCGCTGCCGGAAATGAAAGCAGGAACAAAAAATGTTCACGGGGGTAAAATTAGTAAAAAATTATGGTTTGACAAACAAAAAAAACGATAAAAAAAATTCGACCCCGTTTTTTAGCGTATTTTTTGTGAAAATACATAGGCACAGGTGATATTATACCATATATCTGAGAGTGTTATATAAGTTTTATGTCAATCGGTCTGTCCGGCTGCGTCCTGTATCATTTTGCGTATGGTGGGGTTGCCGTAGGTGAGTTTTTTTACGGTGAGGTCTTCTTCGGCAATATCGTTTGCTTTAAGCAGTTTCAGCTCCGATGCCTCGAAATTCGCCTTGATGTCGCGCAGGGCCTTGATTTGCTTTTCGAGCGCCTCGATTGTCTTGTCGATGCCTTCGGTGGCCGCCACGAATTTCTTGTGTGCAGCCGCCACATTGTTGCTGAACTGAGTGCGGAAGCGGTTGAGCTTTTCTTCGAAGCGTGCAAAGTCCATGGACTGTGTCCTGGCCGCCTCAAGCTCTTTCTGCAGGGCATGCCGCTCCTGAAAGCCCTTGCGCGCACCCTCGCTTATAAGGCGCAGCACAGGAAGGAAAAACTGCGGGCGGATTACTATCATCTTGGGATAGCGGTGGCTTTTGTCGACTATGCCGGCATCGTAGAGGTCGTTGCCCTGCTCAAGCATCGACACCAGCACGGCATATTCGCAGCCCTTGAGGCGCCGGTCTTTGTCGAGCTTCTCCAGAAAGTCGTCGTTGCGGTGCTTGGTGGCGGTGAGATCCATTTCGTTTTTCATTTCGAACATCACCGACACGTATTCCACGCCGTCGATATAGTCGCGGAAAATAAAGTCGCCCTTGGAGTGTTCGATCGCAGTGTTGTCCTTGTCGAATGAGGCATCGGGGTAAAGGCCCATGCTCTGAGCCTGAGCGAACTGCACCGAGCAGTGCTGCTCCAGAGTTTCGCCCACCATTTTGGTGGAGAGGCGCATCTTGAAGTCCCTGAGGCGGTCGATTTCGGCCTGTTTGTCGTCGAGTTGCTGTTTGTGTTGCTCGCGCAGCTGGCTCTCGCGGTTGTCGGCGGCCAGACGGCCCGATTCGAGGTCGGCTTTCAACTTGATAATCGTTTGCTCTTTGAGCTGCAGAGCTTCCTTGGACGCACTCTGTTCCTCCATAAGAGCAAGGCGCTTTTCGCTGTCCTTGGCTGCCAAAGAAGCCTGCAGGTCGGCGATGTGGCGGTCTTTTTCGGCCACGGCGTCGAACAGCTCCTTATCCTTGCGGCTTTCGAGTTCGGCAAACTCGGCTTTCTTGTCCGCCTCGCAAGCGTCGACTATGCCTTTGAGGCGGACAAGTTCGGTGTTAAGGCGGCCCAGCTCAAGGTCTTTAGCCGAGATAATGTTCTGACAGTCTTTTTCGGACTGTAGCTTAATCGACTCCTGGCGAGCCTCGAACTGCTCGCGAAGTTCGGCCATACGGCGGTCGAGTTCCTCGTTAAACTCTGAGGAGCGCACCTGGGCCACGATGGCCGCATAGTCGCTTTCGTCGACCTGGAACACAGTTCCGCACTTTGGACAGGTAATATCTTTCATCTCACAAAATTATGAAAGATACCCGATGTTTACAAGTTTTTCACATCATTTTGCACTCGGCAGGGCCGGACGCGAGCTGTACTCGGGGTCGCGCAGCTTGGCGAATGCGCGCAGATATTTTCGGACCGCCGACACCATTTCCTGGGTTTCCTGGAGCATGTTCACGTACACGTACAGTACCGCCATGGTCGAGGCATCGCCTTCGCGCAGCTGGTCGTGGGCGCGGTGATAGGTATCCGAAATCAGGTCCTTGATATCCTCGCACCGGCGTCGGAGTGTCGGAATGGTGTCGATTACGCCGCTCCGCATCATAGCCAACACATCATCGAGCAGAGTGCTGACACGGGTTCGTACAATATCGTATTCGGGCACATACTCCTTGGGCAAGGGTCTGAAATTGTTGTCGACATGCTCCTTGGCCACCTCGGTAATGCGGTGCAGGTTGTAGAGTATGCCCATGCAGCAGTTGTTGCTCAGATAAAACCATGTACTCTTCTCGATAGCTGTCTGACGGCTGAGGTAACGCAGGCACAATGTTTCCTTGCGGCGCGAGTTTTTCAGCACCGTCTTCTGCCGGGCCAGCCCCGAGTCGATTTTTCCCAGCGCCCCGGCGTTCTCCTTCAGGAAAGCTTCGGTGATACCACGGTAGCTCTGCAGCACATATTCCATGTACTTCTGCTGCTGTCCGCTTATGTACATCAGCAGCATAGGCCAGGTGGCGCTCTTGTCGTCGGAGTTGATTATGGTGTGGAAGAGGGCGTCGTCGGTTTCAGCGTCGGCTTTACGGCCGAAGCGGCGGTTGCTGCGCACTATCAGCACTATGGTAAGCACTGCCATCAGACACATTACCCATAGTCCGCCGTAGTGCATGGCGGCCACAATCAGGCCGGCGCCTATGAAGGCTACGCCGGCAGTGAGGAACCATCCGCCGATTACCGATATAACGCCTGTAATACGGAATACGGCGCTCTCACGGCCCCAGGCACGGTCGGCAAGCGAGGTACCCATGGCTACCATAAAGGTGACGAAGGTGGTGGAGAGCGGCAGTTTCAGCGAGGTACCCAGCGCAATCAACGCACCGGCCAGCACCAGGTTGACCGAGCCGCGCACGAGGTCGAAGGCCGCCTCGTGCTCCATGATAGTTTCGTTGATATTGAAGCGGCGGTTGAACCAACGGCGCACCCGCAGCGGAGTGATGTGGCGCACCCAGGCCAGCAGCGACAGAGTCCAGCGCACCAGACGGCGGGCTATGCGCGACGAACCGAACATTTCGTCGCCGCCCTGCTGGCTGCCGAGGCCAATTTCGGTTTTAGTTACGTTACGTGCCTTTTTCGACGTAGCCAGCGACACCACCATAATCACTCCGGCTCCGATAAGGAAGTATACCGGGGTATTGGCGGGGCCGTTAAGCGAGCCCATCAAAAAGCCGTGGGCGTCGCCGCCGCCGTTGGCCACATAGTCCTGATAGGATGCCAGACCGCTCAGGGGCACACCGATAAAGTTCACCAGGTCGTTGCCAGCGAAAGCCATGGCAAGCGAGAAGGTGCCTATCAGCACTATCACCTTGAGCACATTCACCTTAAGTGCGTGCAACAGTTGCATAAGCACTGTAAAGAATACCATACAGCCCGATATAATGAGCAATGTGTGGCCGCCAATCCAGGCCTTCACCTCGGGAGTCATGAAACTAAGGTCCTTGGCACCCTTTATCAGCAGAAAGTATACTATGGCCGTGGAACACAGGCCGCCGAAAATGCCTATTTTCCATTTGAGCTTGCTGCGGTAGTTGAACGAAAACACCGTTCGCGCTATAAACTGCACCACCGTGCCGAACACAAAGGCTATTGCCACCGAAAGGAATATACCCAGAATCACCGACAATGCTTTTTCGGTGTTAAGCAGCTGATTAAAGCCCAGGTCGACTCCGCCGGCCATCTTTATCAGCGCTACCACAAAGGTGGCGCCCAGCAGTTCGAACACCATCGACACCGTGGTGGATGTAGGCATGCCCAGTGTGTTGAATATATCAAGCAGTATGATATCCGTGACCATCACCGCCATGAATATACAAATAAGGTCGTAGAACGAAAAATGCTCGGGCCGGAATATGCCGTGTCGGGCTATGTCCATCATGCCGTTGCTCATGGCCGCGCCGATAAACACGCCTATCGAGGCTACTATAAGCACCCGTTTGAACGATGCGGCTCCGGAGCCTACCGCCGAGTTGAGAAAGTTGACAGCGTCGTTGCTTACTCCAACCGAAAGGTCGAACACCGCTAACAGAAACAGAAAGATAATTACGCAGAGAAATAGTATATCCATAAAATCAATTTTACTGATTCGTCTGCAAATTAAACAAACAAGTATTTCAAAAGTATTACATAAATCCTAATTTTTTGTAAAATCCCCCTCCCGGCCCGGTATTACGATGCGGAATTTGAGCCCGTCACCGCTGCTGCCGGCTACAGTAATATATCCGCCGTGTATAAGCAAGGCATTCTTTACAATCGACAGGCCCAGACCGGTGCCACCGGCAGCCCGCGACCGCCCCTTGTCGATTCGGTAAAAGCGCTCGAACAGCCGCGGCAGATGTTCGGCCTCTACTCCATGGCCGTTGTCCGAAAAGCCAATTACAATCTTTCCATCGGCAGCCGAAATCAGCCATATTGCTATGCGGTCGCCGCCGCTGTATGAGATGGCATTGTCAATCAGATTATTGAAGACGGCCTCCAGCAACGAGGCATTGCCGACTACTGTAAGCGGAGCACCGAGCATGCAGTCAATCACAAATCCGCGCGCATCAGCCACCGGCCTGTGCTCGTCGACCGTGCGACGGATGATATCGGTAAGATTCAAAGCCGAACGCACTATCGAGTCGCAACCATCGTCCATGCGCGTTATCAGCGACACATCGGCGAGCAAACGCTGCAGACGGTCGGTACCGGACAGACAGCGCAGCAGAAAATCGCGGCGCCGCTCCGCGTCCATGTCGGGATGCTCCAGCATAGTTTCGACACACACCCGCACAGCCGCCACCGGGGTTTTGAGTTCATGGTTGATATTGTTTGTGAGTTGTTTTTTTATGCGCTCCTTCTCCTGCTGCTGATGCAGAGCCTCGCGATGCCTGGCATCGCGTTCGGCATTGGCTTGCTGCAGACGCGCGTAAATGCGGATAATATTGCTCGAAATCTGGCCGAGCTCATCGCGCGGAAAAGGCTCGATGCCATGAATCTGTTCCCCGTTTTCTACACTCGCGGCAAAACGGTTAAGCCGGCTTATATGCTCCCCTACCCTGCGGGTGGCAAACCAACCGAGTGTACACATGGCAAGAGCAATCAGCCCCATCACCCAAAGGAAGCCGTAGTCGGCCCGCAACAAGTCGGCAAACGACAGTGTATATGGCACCGCTGTTCGCACTATGCAGCCGTCGGGGCTGCGCCGCGCCGAATAAAAATATGTAGTGCCGGTGCTGCTGCTGTGGCGACGCTGTGCAAATCCGCTGCCATGCAGCATGGCCTGCTGAATCTCGCTGCGGTCGAGATGGTTCGATGATGGCAGCGAGTCGAGGCTGTTGTCGTAATGCACCTTGCCGTCGGGGGCTATTATGCTCACACGCAGGTCGTCGAAGGGATGAAACTCGTCGAGCCGTATATCCTGCGGATTCACCCCATCGCCCAACTCGGTAAGTATATAGTTGTTTATCAGCTGCAACTGCGCGTTTATCTCTCCGGCCTTGAACTCCTTCTCGCGGTGATACTGAAAAGCCACAAATGCTCCTAAGAGCAGTAGCGAGTAGCCCAGAAGCCACAGAAACAGTCGCCGCGAATACGGCACTCTATTCCTCGAAGCCATAGCCATAGCCCGAACGGGTAACGATATTCTTGCCGTAATCGCCTATCTTTCGGCGTATACGGGTAATATTGACATCCACCACACGGTCGAGCACTACCACTTCGTCGGGCCATATCTCGGCCAGCAGCTGTGCCCGGCTGAACACCTTGCCGGGATTTGAAACAAGTTTGTACAGAATCTCAAATTCCTTGCGCGGCAGTTTCACCTCGCTGCCATCGATAGTGCAACTGTGGTTGCGCGCCGACAGCACAAGCCCGCGGCAACTTACAGTAGCCGGCTCCGCCGCATCGCGAGGCGCTGTGCCTCCGGTACGGCGCAACACAGTGCGCACCCGGGCCAGCACCGCTTTGAGCGAATAAGGCTTGGTAATATAGTCGTCTGCTCCGAGGTCAAGACCATGTATCATGTCGTCTTCCGAATCCTTGGCCGTGCAGAAAATCACAGGCACATGCGCCGTCACCGGATTTGCCTTCATTATCCGCGCCAGCTGCAGCCCCGATATTTCACCCATCATTATATCGAGCAGCACCAGGTCGTATACGGTAAGATTCATTGCCAGCGCATCTTCGGCGCTGTAGGCTGTATCGACCACATATCCTTCGGCCTGCAGATTAAAGGCCAAAGCGTCGCACAGAGTTTCCTCGTCGTCAACCACAAGTATTCGTATCGTATTTTCCATGACGCAAATTTACACATAATTATTTTATTATAAGGCCGACGCTGTCGAGAAGTTTAATGAAAGTTTAACAAGCCCGAATCAGCATACCCAGCTAAGTAATTTCGATAGCCCGCGGGCACTTTTCGACCGATTTACAACTGTTGTTTGCCCGATTTTTAGTAGCTTTGCATCTGAAATAAATATCGCCATGAAAATATTCAAATACATACGCATTGCAGCACTGCTGGCTATTGCCGCTGTCGCCGACACATCTGCCCGGGCTCAGGAACTGGATCTGACCCCCATGCCAAATTCAATCAGCATGAAGCAGGGTTCGGTGAAAATTCCGGCCACTATCACCTATAAGACCAATTTCAAAAAAGCCGACCGAGCCGACCTGGAGGCTTATCTGCCCGACTATGCCCTGCGGATGGTTCCGGCCAAAAAGAAGGCTTTTGTAAACATAATCCTCAGCGACAAAGGCGGGAAGGCCGAGGCGTATCGGCTCGACATAAGCCCCGACGGTGTAAATATATATGCCGCTGACGCCGCCGGCGCTTTCTATGCCTTGCAGACTCTGGCTCAGCTTGCCCGCGACAAGAGCGAACTGCCACTGCTGACCATCGACGACGGACCGCGTTTCGAATACCGCGGCGTACACATCGATGTGTCGCGCCACTTCTTCGGAACTGACTATATCAAAAAACAGCTCGACCTGCTATCGACATACAAGATAAACCGTATGCACTGGCATCTGACCGATGCTGCCGGCTGGCGTCTGGAGATTCCGGGCTACCCGCGCCTTACCGACTTTGCGGCATGGCGCAGCGAGTCCGAGTTTTCCGACTGGCATGAAAACGGCGGCAAGTACTGCGAAAGCACCACCGAAGGCGCATACGGCGGATATTATACCGAGGCCGATGTGAAAGAGGTGCTCGAGTATGCCCGCCTGCGACACATTACCGTGATACCGGAAATCGAATTGCCGGGCCACTCGGCCGAGGTGCTGGCGGCCTATCCCGAACTGTCGTGCTACGGCGAGCCGTACAAGTCGGGCGAGGTGTGCATAGGCAACGAAGCCACGTTCAAGTTTTTTGAAGACGTGCTCGACGAGGTTATCCGCCTTTTTCCATCGCACTACATACATATTGGCGGCGACGAGGCCGACCGCAGCCACTGGAAGTCGTGCGCCAAGTGTCAGCAGCGCATCAAAGACGAAGGACTGACCGACGAGGCCCAGCTGCAGAGCTACATGATAGAGCGCATCGAGCGGCATGTGAACAGCCGCGGACGCGACATCATAGGCTGGGACGAAATTCTCGACGGCGGTCTGGCTCCAAACGCCACCGTTATGTCGTGGCGCGGTGAAGAGGGCGGCATCAAGGCCGCACAGATGGGCCACGATGCTATTATGACTCCGGGAGCATACTGCTATCTCGACCAGTATCAGGACGATCCCGAAACCCAGCCAAAGGCGTTCGGCTCGACCATTACTGTATTCCACTGCTACTCCTACGACCCCGCACCGGCCTCGCTCGACCCTGAGATACACAAGCATATAATCGGTGTGCAGGGCAACAACTGGGCCGAGTATATCTCGACATATTCGCATGGCGAGTATATGATGTATCCGCGCATGATTGCACTTTGCGAAGTGGGCTGGACTCAGCCCGAAAACAAGAACGAGGATTCGTTCAAGCGCCGTATCAACGGCGAGATACGCCATATAAAAAGCCTGGGCTACAATCCGTTCACGCTGTCGACTCAGGTACAGACGACACAGACCCCGGACTACGGCCGCAAATGTATAATTCTGGAGCTGACCTCGGAGAAAGACCCTATCGACATCCGCTATACACTCGACGGCAGCGAGCCCGACGCATCATCGCCCCTGTACAGCACTCCATTTGAGGTCACCGACTCAATAAAACTGAAGGCACGCCTGTTTAACGGCGATACGCCGGCCGGCCCGGTAAAACTGCTCCGCACCGACTATCACAAGGGCATCGGCAAGAAAATAACATACGCAGGCCGCGGATATTACCGCCACAGCGAGGCTTACAAGGGCGGCGGCGACACCGGTCTGCTCGACGGCAAACGAGGCGGCCACAGCTATCAGGACGGATTATGGCAGGGCTTCTGCCCCAACAACCTGGACGCGACCATAGACTTGGGCGAGAATACCGCTGTAACCCGTATCATGGCAAACTTCATGCAGATGAAGACTCCACAGATATATCTGCCTGACAATGTGGAGATATACATCTCTACCGACGGCAGCGACTTCAAACTGCTCCATACCGACTACGCCAAGCCCGAGGATGTTGCCAAAGATGCCGTTTTTGCCGATTTCGGCTGGACAGGAGCTCCGGTAGAAGCCCGATATATCCGATTTGTGGCAAACCAGGCATCACGCCCCAACGCCGCATTCCTGTTTACCGACGAGATTGTGATACAATAACAGACTGGCACAGCGTCCGGCCCCGCTTCAGAGCTGACGTTTTCTGCGCAGCGACGGAAACATCCGGCGCATGCGCAGAAGCACATGGTCGATAGGGTCGGCCACAACCACCATCGATGTGGCGAGGACTATGAGCAGGCCGCCGGCTATCTCACGCGCCGACAGCGTCTGGTCGAGCACCACCACACTGAGCACCACGGCAGTAACAGGCTCGAGCGCACCGAATATGGCCGTAGGCGTGGGGCCAATCCAGTGTATTGCCATGGTGGTGCAGCCCAGCGATACGACCGTGGGCAGCAATGCCAGTGCCAGCACATCCAGCCAGCCTACAGGCTTCGCCGGCAGCGCAAGCGGCTCTCCGGCGGCAATCATAAACACGAACACCGAGCTACCTATAAGCAACTGCCAAAACAGCAGTTTGAGCGTAGGAATATCACGCACTGCTTGCGACACATTGGTCATGACCAGATACAAGGCATAGGTAAGCGACGAAAGAAATACCATCAGGCACCCCATGACACTGAGGGTGAAACCACCCTCGGTACGCAGCAGTAACAACAGGCCGCCGGACATCAGCACCAGGCATATACCGGTGGTAATCCTGAAGCGCTCGTGAAAGAAAAAGGCCATAAGCACCGCTACCAGCACCGGATATATGAACAGCAGGGTCGAGGCTACGCCGGAATTCATGTACTTGTACGACTCGAACAAGCCCAGCGACGACAGCCCCATGAGTATGCCCAGCACAGCCACAGGCATCAGCCGGCGTCGCTCGAGCCGCAGCGAACGTTTGCGCCACAGCAGCATAACCAGCAGTATGGGCAAGCTAAACAAATACCTGAACAACAACACCGAAGTGGGGTTCATGCCCATTTCATACAATGGTACGGCGAAGGCCGGGTTTGTACCATATGTGGCAGCGGCCACAGCCGCCAACAGATATCCTTTCAGTTTCATGCCACAAAATTAGCAAAAAAAACGATACGGACATCTATCGGAAAATGTAGATAAATTGTGTGAAGATTCCAAATCGAAGTGCAAAACTTTGAGATGGGCATTAGTCATTCTC
>ERZ777011.964-NODE-964-length-36934-cov-4.281407_pt1 | contig 36934 bp, 25 predicted proteins | sample MGYA00374964_ERZ777011 | MGnify/ENA primary metagenome ERZ777011 (study PRJEB29310, sample SAMD00008975) | mouse gut metagenome | study: EMG produced TPA metagenomics assembly of the Metagenome analysis of fecal microbiota from mouse which was promoted...
GCCGGGGAGGAAGAGGAAGCCTACGCTGAGGGCGAAGAGGGCGAGTACTATGCCGGGGAGGAAGAGGAGGCGTATGCAGAAGGCGAAGAGGGCGAGTACTATGCCGAGGAGGAAGAGGAGGCGTATGCAGAAGGCGAAGAGGGCGAGTACTATGTCGGAGAAGAAGAGGAAGCGTACGCAGAAGCCGAGTATTATGCCGAAGAGGAAGAGCTCCGTAATGACAATGGGGAGTATTATGCCAGGGAGGATGCGGCATTTTCGCAGGGGGCTGGGAATTATGCCCAGGCCGGAGCGCTTTATGCCGGGGACGGGGAGGCTTATGTCGGAGACGGGGAGATTATTTACGAGGATGATGACATCTATAATGTAGATCTTGGGGCAGAGCAGGTGCCTACAGGCAGAGATTACGGGAAGAAGCCCCAGAGTGCGCTGCTTCGCAGGCTGGCCGGTATGACGGTAATGGATCGCGTGATTGCCTGTACGGGGATTCTCGTGCTGCTTCTTGCCCTGGTGACGGGGGGTGTCTGGCTGAGATATAAGATTGTGCAGGGCCAGGTATCTGATTTTGTCACCGTGGGCAGCCAGCTGGAGGATATTGAGCTGATTGGGGGAGACGGCCTGCTGGCGGTGGCGGATGCACAGATTGCCAGACTTGAGGCGGCGAACATAGTCCTGGATCCGGAAGAGACGGATCCGCCCCTGGAGGATGAGGAGGACCCGGAATATACGGAAAACGAATATTCCCGTCAGATAACCGTGGAGATGGAAATGACATCCATCCAGAAGGATCTGAAGATCAAATTTACCAACAAGAAGACGGGAAAGCTGGTAGCAAATGTGCCTTTTTCCGTAAATATCACCGATCCGGACGGAAAGACCAGCATCTGGTCGGATGATGACATGGATGGTATTATCTACAAAAAGGATATAGCTCCCGGAACCTATAAGGTGGCCATGGAAGAGCTGTCGGATTCGAAATATTCCGGTTATGCCATCTCCACCAAGTCCAGATCCGTGGAAGTAAAGAAGGATATTGCTTATGAGAAGGTGGATGTGGCCAATGAGGTGAAGAAGGAGACAGAGGTTGACGCTGCCAAAGAGGATACCGCCAAGAACGATACAGTGGTGGAGTCCGCACTTCAGGATACCGTTGCCTGGGTGGAGAGTACCTCTGTGGGTACTTCCTATATCGAAGTGGCGAAAAGTGAAATCGTAAATCCGCTGGAGAACCTGAAGGTGGCCGGAATATTGAACAAGAGCTTCCGGCGGATGGCATTAAAGGGCAATGCGGTAACGATTACGGCTGCTCCCGGACAGGAGATCAGGCCGGGGGGGACCGCGCAGCTGACGGCGGGGCAGCCCGTGATTACCGGGGAGGCCGGGGAAAAGGTAACGGTTACGGAGCTGACGGACGAGAGCTGGCGCAGCCTTAAGCCTGAAGTAGCATCAGTGAATGACCATGGACTGGTCACCGGTGTGGCGGCAGGCGAGGCGGTGATCCAATACAGCGCCAGGGCGAAGGTTACGGTGGAGCCTGCGGATCCTTCGGTATCCGGCGGAGACGCGGGAAGTACTGCCACGGGAAACACGGCCACAGCCACGACCTCCGAAATAATAGATGTCAGCGGCCAGATTACGATCAGGGTGGGTGAGGGCTCCGGGGGAACCCTTACGGCAGACAGGAATTCCCTGGGTATCGTCGTCCGGGGAACCGACATGGTGCAGGTTACGGCCAGAAACTTTGCGGAGGGAAAGAAGCTGCTGTATAAGGCGGTATCCGACAGGGAAGCTGTGGCAACGGCTGCGGTGGATGCTGCCGGCAGGGTAACGATTACCGGTGTGGCGGCAGGCACGGCCAATATTACGGTGACGGCCAATTATGAAACAGGCGGTACCGCCGAGACGGAGGCAAAGACGGTGATTGCGGTAACCGTGGGGGCGAACAAGGCGTTGGAGCTGGACAGTACGGCTACTCTGGCATATGTGGGAAATCCGCTGGTTCTGAATGCCACGATCAAGGGAGTTTCCACGAATACGCCCGGACTGACTGTGGAATCCAGCGACGCCACGGTGGTAAAGGCAACGGTGGGGACGTTTACGGCAGAAAATACTGTCATTAAGGCACCCATAACGTTGGAACCCCTGAAAGAAGGCAGTGCCGTACTTACCGTTAAATGTATGGAAAACGGGGAGGAGGTGACAGCCACCTGTGCTGTCACGGTAAAGAAGAATCCCAGGGAAGATAAGCAGACGGCGCTGCAGGATAAGTCCGGCAATGCCCTATATGTAGTGGAAAACGGGGAGTACAGGGCGGCGGCCTATGCGGACTATTTTACCTATGATAAGTTCTACAGGAAGGGGGATGTGAAATATACGGGCTGGCAGACCATCGGCGGGCATGTGTATTATTTCACGGCGGACAATAAGCCTGTGACCGGAGAGCAGGTCATACAGGGGGCAAAGTATACCTTCGCCAGTGACGGGACTCTGGTAGTCGGAAACGGAACGACAGGAATTGACGTATCAAAATGGAACGGAACCATTGATTGGAATGCCGTGAAAAATTCGGGAATCAGCTATGTGATTATCCGCTGCGGCTACAGAGGCTCTTCCAAGGGAGCACTGATTGAGGACAGCAAATTCCAGGCCAATATCAAGGGCGCAACGGCAGCAGGCCTGAAGGTTGGCGTATATTTCTTTACCCAGGCGGTAGACGAGCGCGAGGCGGTGGAAGAGGCATCCATGGTACTGGGACTGATTAAGAATTACAAAATTTCCTACCCTGTCTTCCTGGATGTGGAATCCAGCGGCGGCCGGGGCGATGGCATCAGCAGGGAGATGAGGACGGCAGTCTGCAGGGCCTTCTGCGAGACGATTCAGCAGCAGGGATACACGGCGGGTATTTATGCCAACAAGACCTGGCTGGAAAACAAGATAGATGCCGGCGCGCTGAGTGCATATAAAATCTGGCTGGCCCAGTACGCCCAGGCACCCACCTATACCGGCAGATATGATATGTGGCAGTACAGATCAACCGGCAGGGTGTCCGGCATCAGCGGGGATGTGGATATGAACCAGAGCTACCTGGGATATTAGGGAAACGCAGATTTAATCGGCACTTCCTTAGTCCGGGGGCTTTGGTTCCCGGCTCCGGGAACCGTAACGCTTCATAAAAACGCAACTTATTCTTAAGAATAAAAGCATTTGGAATTCCGTGAAAAGTGTGGTATGATGATTTTATTCCGGACGGAGTGGAAAAGGAGACACGTTTTATGAGGACATATCTTGTTACGGGGGGCGCCGGATTTATCGGCTCCAATTATATTCATTACATGTTTCGCAGGTACGGTGACACAATCCGGATTATCAATGTGGATGCGCTTACCTATGCCGGGAATCTGGAGAACCTGAAGGATATTGAGGACAGGCCGAATTATACATTTATAAAGGCGGATATTTGCGATAAGGAAGCGATTACGCATATTTTTGAGAGCAATGACATTGACAGGGTGGTGCATTTTGCGGCAGAGAGCCATGTGGACAGAAGCATCAGGAACCCGGAGGTGTTTGTGCAGACCAATGTGCTGGGAACGGCAGTGATGCTGAATTGCGCCAGGGCGGCCTGGGAGCTGCCGGACGGAAGCTATAAAGAGGATAAGAAGTTTCTACATGTTTCCACGGACGAGGTATACGGTTCCCTGCCTGAGGATGACAATGCCTTTTTCTATGAGACTACGCCTTATGATCCCCATAGTCCTTATTCCGCCAGCAAGGCGGGCTCGGACATGCTGGTGAAGGCCTACATGGATACTTATCATTTTCCGGCAAATATTACCAATTGCTCTAACAATTACGGGCCTTATCAGTTTCCGGAGAAGCTGATTCCCCTGATTATCAATAATGCCCTTCAGGGCAAGAAGCTTCCGGTATACGGCGACGGCAAAAATGTCAGGGACTGGTTATATGTGGAGGATCATGCCAAGGCCATAGATATGGTGCAGGAGCAGGGGAGGCTGTTCCAGACCTACAATATCGGCGGCCATAACGAAAAGCAGAATATAGAAATCATTCAGATTATTCTGGAGACTCTGCAGGAAATGCTGCCGGAAGGAGATCCCAGAAAGGCCCATGTGAATGCGGACCTGATTACGTATGTGGAAGACAGGAAGGGGCATGACAGAAGATATGCCATAGCGCCCGATAAGATCAGGGCGGAAATCGGCTGGGAGCCGGAGACCATGTTTAAGGAAGGCATCCGCAGGACGATCCAGTGGTTTTTTGAGCATGAGGAATGGATGAAAAACGTAACCAGCGGTGACTATCAGAAGTATTACGCGGAGATGTACAGGGAATGAAGTAAGGTATCGTTGGCTGCGTGGGGTAAATGGGGACGATGAAGATCGTTCCCATTCGGCGTGAACGGAAGGAAGTATCAGAATAAAAAGAAAGGAACGGTCGTTATTTTATGAAGGGAATTATTCTTGCAGGAGGATCCGGAACAAGGCTTTATCCTTTGACTAAGGCAATATCCAAGCAGATCATGCCGGTGTATGACAAGCCTATGATCTATTATCCGCTTTCCACGCTGATGCTGGCGGGGATCAGGGAGGTGCTGATTATTTCAACACCCAGGGATCTTCCGGTGTTTCAGGAGCTTCTGGGGGACGGGCAGCAGCTGGGAATGAGCTTTTCTTATGCGGTGCAGGAGTATCCCAGGGGACTGGCAGACGCCTTTATTATCGGTGCGGACTTTATCGGCAGCGACAGGGTGGCGCTTGTGCTGGGAGACAATATCTTTTACGGACAGAGCTTTTCCAGAGTCCTGCGGGAGGTGGCGGCCAGGGAGAAGGGTGCCACCATCTTTGGCTATTATGTAAGGGATCCCCGGGAGTATGGGGTGGTGGAATTTGACGAAAGCGGCAAAGCGCTTTCCATAGAGGAAAAGCCGGAACGGCCCAGAAGCAATTACGCGGTTCCCGGCCTGTATTTTTATGATAATGATGTGGTGGAGATTGCCTCGAATGTGAAACCCTCTGCCAGAGGAGAAATCGAGATTACTTCCGTGAACAACGAGTATCTGTGCCGGGGTACGCTTCACGTGGAAAGGCTGGGCAGAGGTTTTGCATGGCTGGATACAGGGAATCATGATGCGCTTCTGGATGCCTCGGATTTCGTGGCGGCGTTCCAGAAGAGGCAGGGGCTGTATATTTCCTGCATTGAGGAGATCGCCTATAAGCGGGGATTTATCGACAGGGAGCAGCTTCTTAAGCTGGCGGAGCCGTTGATGAAGACGAACTACGGAAAATATCTGGTTGAGGTGGCAAATGGACTCTAAACTGCGAAAGATGACAATTTTGTCTTCTGTAGCCGTGATCCTGCTGGTAGGGCTGCTGGTATTTTACAACAATCGTGACGAGGGTCCCCGGAGGCCTGCCGTTCCGCCGGGGGATACTCAGACACAGGAACCGGGGGATTCCGGTGACGGGCAGATCGGCAACGACCTTTCGGCATTTCTGCGGGATGCGACTTTCTTTGACCCGGAGGTTAATCCTGTTCTGGAGGCGGCTATGGACGCTTCCGTCCGGCTGTCCATGGTAGTGACTTCGGTAGAAAAGGATCTGCGTATTAAGATTGTGGATCTGTCCGGTGAACCGGTGACGGGGGAAAGCTTCTTTGTGGAGCTGGAAGGTCTTGGCCAGTATAAGGATCTGGATATGGATGGGATCATTTATATCGGCGACCTGGCGTCAGGGGATTATTACGTGAAGCTGCTTCCCATGGAAGGATACAGGGTTCCGGAAAATGAGATCAAGGTGCATGTCAAGGATAAGGTAGAGTATGTGGCTATCGATGATATTTCCCTGCTAATCAAGACGGAGGCGGATATTGATGCGGAGGCCGAGGATACCGGAGAGGCAGAGGCCAGGGAGGATGCGGACAGGACGGAGATCAAGAAGCTTCAGAGTACTACGGGTAACAGCCGGGTGGGCATTGACGTATCCAAGTGGAACGGGGAGATCGATTGGGACAGGGTGCGCGATGCCGGGGTGGAATTTGCCATAATCAGGGCGGGGTACAGAGGCTCCGTGACGGGCAGCCTGGTGGAGGATCCTTATTTTATCGCAAATATGAAGGGCGCTGCGGCAAGCGGCATACCGGTGGGGGTATATTTCTTTACCCAGGCGGTGAATGAGGTGGAGGCCGTGGAGGAAGCATCCGCAGTGCTGCAGATGGTGAAGGAATACAATCTGGATTATCCCGTGTTTATCGATACCGAGGGCGCAGGAGGCAACGGGCGGGCGGACGGACTGGACGTGGAGGACAGGACCCTGGTCTGTGAGGCGTTCTGCCGTACTGTGGAGAATGCCGGCTACCGGGCGGGAGTCTACGGAAGCCGTAACTGGTACAACAATCGTCTTTATACGGACAGGCTGGATAACGAGTACTGTATCTGGCTTGCGGAATATCGGAGCGTGCCGCTTTATGAGGGGTATTACCAGATGTGGCAGTATACCTCCAAGGGTGAAGTGGACGGGATTTCCGGCAATGTGGATATGAATATAAGCTACTACTGAGAAAACAGGAAAGGAAGCAGGGCAAAATGGGAAAAATTGAGGTAGAAACCTTTGAAATCGAGGGCTTGAAGGTGATTAACCCTACTGTGATCGGGGATTCCAGAGGGTATTTCTGTGAGACATATCATTATGAAGATTATAAGGCGGCGGGGATTCCGGACATTTTTGTGCAGGATAATCAGTCCGCGTCCCGGCGGGGCGTGCTCAGAGGGCTGCACTTCCAGATTGAACATCCTCAGGCGAAGCTTGTGAGGGTTATCAGGGGCGAGGTATTTGATGTGGCGGTGGACATCCGCAAGGGTTCCCCGACTTATGGGCAGTGGCACGGTGTGCTGCTTTCCGAGGAAAATAAGAAGCAGTTTTATGTGCCGAAGAATTTTGCCCATGGCTTCCTGGTGCTTTCGGATTATGCGGAATTTTTCTATAAATGTACGGATTTTTACCATCCCGGCGATGAGGGAGGCATCATGTACAACGACCCGGCTATCGGTGTGAAATGGCCGATTCCGGAAGGTATGGAGCTGATTTTCTCCGAGAGGGACACGAAGTGGCCGAGCTGGAGGAGCTGACATGAGGATTAGCAAAAAGGGCGGAATTGCCCTGTTTTTCACAGCGGGGGCCCTGCTGGCGGCTGTGATTATCGTGCATCAGAACCAGGGCCCCGGAGCGGATCCCCGACAGGAACTGATGAAAAAGGTACTGTCCTGTACGGTAATTCTGCTTTCCTGTCTTATCTTTGCAAAATGGTATGACAAGTTTACCACGCTCCCGGTAGAGCTGTTTCAAAACAGGCATCTGATCTGGAAGCTGGCAAAAAACGATTTCAAAAAGCGCTATGCCGGCTCCTATATGGGGGCGGTGTGGGCGCTGGCGCAGCCCGTGGTTACGGTGGCAATGTATTATATTGTCTTTGATAAGCTTATGGGAAATCAGGTCAGCAGGGGATCAGGCGACATTCCCTATGTCCTGTTTCTCACGGCGGGCCTGGTGCCCTGGTTCTATTTCAATGAAGCATTGAACGGCGGTACCAATGCCATGCTGGAATATAATTATCTGGTCAAAAAGGTGGTATTTAAGATCAGCATTCTGCCTATTATCAAGATTATTGCGGCAACCTTCATCCATGCTTTTTTTGTGGTGGTACTGCTGGTGGTGGCGGCCGTTTACGGCTATTATCCTACGGTTTATACGCTGCAGATTTTTTATTACAGTGCTTGTCTGTTTATTTTTGTACTGGCGTTGTGCTATACCACCTGCTCTGTGGTAGTCTTCTTCCGGGATCTGGCACAGATCATTAACATAGCTTTGCAGATCGGCATGTGGGCTACGCCCATTCTCTGGGATTTCAGCAATATAAGCGGCGGCTGGGTTATTTTTCTCAAGCTGAATCCGCTGGTTTATATCGTCAACGGTTACAGGAGCGCGATCTATGAAAGACAATGGTTCTTTCAGGACTTTTTCTCCACAATGTACTTCTGGATTGTGACGGTAGTTCTGTTTGGAATCGGTGCGGCATTGTTCAGGCGTCTGAAGGTTCACTTTGCGGATGTGCTGTAACCAGTTCAGCCAGCAGATGCGGATGACGGAAAATCATGCTCGCATGAATTTTCCGCTATCCGTGTCTGCTGAGGGAATGCCAGACCACGAAATAAAAGAAGAGTCGCGAAAGCGACGTCGAATGCGAAGCAGTCGCTTTTATGAGTGAGTTCTGGCATGTGCTGAACGGGGAAAGCAGCGAAGCTGAACGAGGAAAGCGGCGAAGCAGTCGCTTTTATGAGTGAGTTCTGGCATGTGCTGAACGAGGGAAAGCAGCGAAGCTGAACGAGGAAAGCGGCGAAGCAGCCGCTTTTATGAGGAGAAACAAATGCAAAACAAGGTTCATGACGGGACGGCTCCCGCAATCGTCGTGCAAAATATAGAAAAAGTCTATAAGCTGTACGACAGGCCCAGAGACCGGGTCAAAGAGGCGCTGGGGTTTGGGAAAAAACAGGCTCACAGGCAGCACTATGCTTTACATGGCATCAGCATGGACATATATAAGGGGGAGACGGTGGGCATCATAGGTACCAACGGTTCCGGGAAGTCAACCCTTTTAAAAATAATAACAGGCGTTCTCAATCCCACTGCGGGAGAAGTGAAGGTAAACGGGCGGATTTCGGCCCTTCTGGAGCTTGGGGCGGGATTTAACCAGGAGTACAACGGTATAGAAAACGTGTACCTCAACGGCACGATGATGGGCTTTTCGGAGAAGGAAATCGAGGAGAAGCTGCCCGCAATCCTGGAATTTGCGGATATTGGCGATTATGCCCGGCAGCCCGTGAAGACCTACTCCAGCGGGATGTTTGTCCGGCTTGCCTTTGCGGTATCCATTAATATTGAACCGGAGATCCTGATTGTGGATGAGGCGCTTTCGGTGGGAGATGTATTTTTCCAGGCAAAGTGCTATCGCAAGTTTGAGGAGTTTAAGGAGCTGGGAAAGACCATAGTCTTTGTCAGCCATGATCTGAGCAGTATCAGTAAATACTGTGACAGAGTATTCCTGTTGAATCGGGGAGAGCTTCTGGGTGAGGGATCCCCGAAGGAGATGATTGATGCCTATAAGCGTGTGCTGGTGGGGCAGTATGAAATCCCGGAAAAGCAGGAAAATCATGATTTGATCCATGAGATAGATCCCCGGGAAGAAAGCGTTGAAGCCGCTTCCACGGATGTAAGCGCCCCCCCGGCGGACGAAAGTGTCAATCCGTCCGCCCTGGAATACGGGACGAAACAGGCCCGCATTGTGGAATATGATCTGACGGATGACAGAGGGGTGAGGACATCGGCGGTTATAAAGGGAACTTCATTTACTCTGCATATGCGGGTGGAGTTTGACGAGCATGTCCCGGCACCGATTTTTGCATTTTCTATTAAAAATGTAAAAGGAACGGAGATCACAGGGACCAATTCCATGATTGAGAAGGCTTTTCTGGAGAGTGTGGAGCCCGGACAGACCAAGGATATTACCTTTACCCAGAAAATGAGTCTCCAGGGAGGGGAATATCTGTTGTCCCTGGGTGTTACGGGGTATCACGGTGATGCTTTTGAGGTGTACCACAGGCTGTATGACGTGATGAACATCACCGTGGTTTCCGATAAGGACACGGTAGGGTTTTACGATATGGATTCGACGGTGGAAGTGAAGGATCACAGGGAATAAAGATGTCAGTGGCCGGGAAACAGGTATGAAGGCTGAAAGGTTTGCAGGGAGGCTTGGGGTATGAGCACGGATATTCAGGACAAGAGCACGGAGGAGATCGGGAAAGTAGTATTGGATTACAGCAAGTATTCCGGGGAAGATCTGTACTGCGACGGGGACGTGGAGGATGAGCTTCTCAAGATTGCCCGGGAACGCTCGGCGGCAGAATATGCCGGAGTGATTGAGAAGCGGAGAAGCTGGCCGATTCTGTATCACCTGTCGCCACTGCGGGAAAACATCGTGGAGTGGGTTCCCATGGATAAGTCCCACAGGGTACTTGAAGTGGGAAGCGGCTGCGGGGCGATTACGGGTGCGCTGGCCAGAAAGGCAGGAAGCGTTACCTGCGTGGACCTCTCCCAAAAGCGGAGCCGCATCAATGCTTACCGCCACAGGGAATGTGATAATGTCACCATTCATGTGGGCAACTTTAAGGACATTGAACCTGATCTGCCCAGGGATTATGATTATATCTGCCTGATCGGAGTATTTGAGTACGGGCAGAGCTATATTGGGGGTGAGACACCCTTCGAGGATTTCCTGAAGATTTTGATGCCTCATCTTGCGAAGGGCGGCAGGATTCTGATTGCCATTGAGAATAAATACGGATTGAAATACTTCGCAGGGTGCAGGGAAGATCATCTGGGAACCTGCTTCTCCGGTATCGAGAATTATGCCGACGGAGGCGGAGTCCGCACCTTCAGCAGAAAGGGCCTGGAAAAAATATTTGCAGCTTGTGGGGTAAAGGAGTCTCATTTTTATTATCCTTATCCGGATTATAAGTTCATGACTACCCTGTACAGCGACGGCCGCCAGCCAGGAAAAGGTGAGCTTTCCAATAACCTCCGGAATTTTGACCGGGACCGGCTGCTTTTGTTTGACGAACGCAACGCCTTTGACGGGATTGCGGAGGATGGTCTTTTCCCTGTGTTTTCCAATTCTTTTTTTGCTGTTGTGGGGGAGGACTTTGAGGCAGAGTATGTTAAGTACTCCAATGAGAGAGCTCCGGAGTATGCCATCAGGACCGAGATCAGCCGGAGGCCGGAAGCGGGAATCAGGACGGGAAGGACGCCGGAGGCAGGAAACGGGAAGAATTGGGACATGGGGAGCTGCGTGCGGAAATATCCGGTAGGCAGGGATGCGGCTGACCACATCCGGGAGATGGAAACGGCATACAGAAGCTTAACGGAAAGATACCATGGGGGAAAGCTGGAAATCAATTGCTGCAGGCTTAAGGAAGAAGGGGAGCAGGTTTATATAGAATTTGAATTTGTGCAGGGGACACCTTTGTCCGTGCTGCTGGACAAGTGCCTGGAGAGGGACGACCAGGAAGGTTTTCTCAGACTGTTTGAGGAATATCTGGAACGGATCGGGTACAACAGTGAATATCCGGCGGCGGATTATGATCTGACCTTTTCCAATATTCTTGTGGACGGCGAAAGGTGGACGCTGATTGATTATGAGTGGACCTTTGGCAAACAGGTTGAAACCAGGGAACTGGCTTTCAGGGCAATCTACTGTTATTTATTGGAAGACAAGAAAAGGAATAAATTAAATCTTGATATGATTTTAAAGACTCTAGAGATTACGGAAGAAGAGGCGGAAGAGTTTCGGGAACAGGAGAGAGGCTTCCAGGCCTTCGTATCGGGGAAGCGCATGGTCATGGGACAGATGTGGGAGCTGATCGGAAACAAGGCCCTTTCCCTCCGGGATTTTCTGGAGAAATACTGGGAAGCGGAGCGCCTGAAGCGGATTCAGATTTATGAGGACAGGGGAAACGGTTATCATGAGGAAGAATCGTATCTGGTGTCCGGGGCGTATGTGGATGAAAAGACAGTGGAGCTGGAGCTGAAGGTGGACAGGGAAGTGCGGATGCTTCGTATTGACCCTGCATTTTATAGCTGTGCCGTTAAAATCAGGGAACTGACATTTAATGATGTGCCTGTTCCCCTGCATAGAAAACACATGTTTCTTAATGGGAGGGTGGCAAAACCTTCCACGTTTATTTTCCCTACCGAGGATCCGGGTATTAATATCCTGCTGGAGAAGCTGCCCAGGGAGGAGGAGAATACTTTGTTTGTCAGGATGGAGGTGGCGCTTGTGCCCCTCTCCATAGCGGAGGAAGCCGCACACGCGGCAAGGCGCCTCCTGTAAAAGCCGCAGAAAGAAGCCCCTGGCGGGAAAGATCCCGCCGGGGCTTTTAAAGGCCGAGGGAGAAGTCGGCGCTGTTTAAGGTCAGGTTCGGATTGTAGTACGGATCGCCGCTTTTTAATATTTTGGTCCAGCGCTGCTGGAATTTTTCTATTTCGCCCTGAAAACGCCGGATCTTTTCCGGGGTGTCTTCATAGCCCCGGGATTTGGACTCGTAGTGATGGAGCTCCGCGTAAGGATTGTAGACTACCAGCTTGCCCAGATCCCGGACCTTCAGGCAGAAATCCACGTCATTAAAGGCTACCGCCAGCTCCTCCGTCAGGCCGCCGACTGCCCTGAACACTTCATGCTTTACCATGAGGCAGGCCGCGGTGACCGCAGAATAATCCTGGGCACAGAGGATGCGTTTCTGGTATCCGGGGTCGTGACGCGGGGCGCCTACGAAGGTGTTGCCTGCAACGCCGCCCAGACCTATGACCACGCCGGCATGCTGGATGGTATCGTCCTCATACCAGAGCCTGGCGCCTACAATTCCCACATCCTCCCGCATACAGTAATTCAGCATTTCCTGAAGACAGTTCCCGTCGATCATTTCCGTGTCATTATTGAGCAGAAGGAGATATTCTCCCCGGGCATACTGCTCTCCGAAGTTGTTAATGGCGGAGAAATTGAAGCCTCCCTTATAAGTAACAACCGTTACGTTTTGCTGTTTCCGGATCTCCTCATAGTAGCGGAAGGTTTCCTCCTCCGTACTGTTATTTTCAATGATAATATATTCGTAGTTTCGGTACAGGGACTTGGCATCAATGGAATCCAGGCATTTTTTCAGATCTCCCACGTGATCCTTGTTGGGAATCAGAATGGAGACCAGGGGCGTCTGCTCCCAGTGATAAACGGTGTGGTACATACCCAGATAGCCGGCGTTTTCCACGGTGGCAGGCAGCCCCAGCCGCTGATAATGGGCTTCCAGCGCCCGGCGTCCCGCCTCGAAGGCGTACAGCTTGCTCTCCGGATTGGATGCGGTAGAGTCCATGTGGCAGCGCCAGTGGTACAGTATCCGGGGAATATGGCAGATTTCTTCTGCCTGCTCACAGCAGCGGAGGATGAAGTCGTAATCCTGGGCGCCGTCAAATTCCTGACGGAGAAGCCCCGTCTGCTCCAGAAGGCTTCTCTTAACCACAAACATATGGCAGATATAGTTCAGGCTGCGCAGATAATCCGGGTTGAAATCCGGCTTGAAATTCGGTTCAAAATGAGTTTTACCGGACATATCCACCTTGTCCTCGTCCGTGTACAGCACTTCGGCGCCTTTATGGAGGAGCAGCGTTCTGGCACACTCATACAGGGCGTTGGGAGCGATGATGTCATCATGATCTGCCAGGACCACGAAATCACCGGAGGACATCCTGACAGCGGCGTTGGTATTTTCCGCAATACCCAGGTTTTTGTCCAGAAGCTGATAATGGATCCGGCTGTCATCACCGGCCAGGCGTTTCACCGTATCTTCCAGAGAATGCTCCCTGCCGCTGCCGTCGGCCAGGCAGAGCTCCCAGTGGGGATAGGTCTGGGCAAGGATGGACTGCAGCAGTTCGCTCAGATATGTTTCCCGGGTGAGGTACAGAGGAATCACAATGCTGAAGGTAACGGGTTCCGTGAAAATTTCCCTGCGCTGGCGCTCCAATTCCCGCCTGGACGGCTGATGCCTTTCATACCAGGCGGGATAGTCCATGCGGGCGTTTATTTTTTTGAACTGGCGGAATATGCGCTTTATGGTATTTCCCCAGCCCTCCCGGCCCAGATAAGAGGAAAAGCGTTTCCAGACACTCAGTCTGGCAGTATGCCGGCTGGCTCTGGATACGGTGGTTTTAAAGGTCTTACTTTGGGTACCGGAGGTAAAGCGGATCTGAAATGATCTGGCGGCGTCCGCGGGAAATCTGACCCGGAAGCCGGCCTCTACCACAGCGGGAGTGACATCGCCGGAGGCGTTATCCCCGGGGCCGTGTTCCCTGCCGGCATCCGGGAAATTGCCGTCGTTCCAGATAATGGGAATGTCGTATTCGTACAGCACATCCTGTCTGTAGGATCGGGTAATGCTGCTGTCGATGAGGGCGCCCTTGCTGTCCAGAATCTGGATTTTCACGGGGTCACTGCCCAGGGCCCAGCCCTGGATTTGTACGAAGCCGTCCGTCACCTGACAGCTTTCGATATTGTAGAACAGGCGCTGCAGATCCTTACGGAGGGTGGAGACGGAAATGGTGGTTACCTTGTCTGCCGTCCCCTCAAAGCGGTCCGTGATGGACAGCGTCCGGCCCTTCTCCCAGTGCTCGGGAAGGCTGACCCGGAAGGTCAGCTCCTCGCCGGGCTCCTGTCTGCCGAAAAGAGGCTTTCCGTCCAGTGAAAAGAAGAGCGTGTGTCCTGCGGAACCGCCCTCCCGGAAACTGCCCTGAACCAACAGTGTATTTTGAGTATGCAGATGGAAGCGATAATTATCCGAGTATTGATTCATGACGGCGCTTACCTCCCTTAAAGCGATAACGATATATGCCGGCAGTAAGGCCGTGCCGGCAGAATGCAACAGCCCGGTGACACCTTTGAACTGTTACGCAGAATCATTGTACCACAAATATAAAAGAGTGACAATCTTGAAAAAGCAGAGCTAATCCAGTATAATGAGGACACGATATGGAAGAGGTACATGCGGATGCTTTTTAACTCAGTGGTCTTTATCATACTATTTCTGCCGGCGGCGCTTTTGGGATGGTTTCTGCTGCAAAGACTGGAAAATCCCATATTTGCCAAGCTTTTTCTGATCGGCATGTCCTTTTGGTTCTACGGATATTATAATATTTCCTATCTGTGGATCCTGATTGTCAGCCTGGTGTTCAATTACGGGGTCAGTGCCCTGCTGGAGCGTTTTTCCGGGAGAAAAGCCTGTACGGGGCTGCTGGCTGCGGGGATCCTGGGCAATCTGGGACTGCTCTTTTATTTCAAATACTTTAATTTCTTTGTGGATAACTGCAATTTTTTCCTGCACACGGATTTTCATGTGGAAAAGATTGCGCTGCCGCTGGGCATCAGCTTCTTTACGTTTCAGCAGCTTTCCTTTGTAATTGACCGTTATCAGGGGGAAGCGCCTCATTATCCGCCGGCGGATTACTGCTTTTTTGTCAGCTTTTTCCCCCAGCTGGTAGCGGGGCCCATTGTGCTTCACAGCGAGCTTCTGCCCCGGCTTCAGGAAAGGAAGGACATCCGGCGTCCTTCTGCGGATCATTTCTACGACGGCTTCTCACTTTTCGTCATTGGGCTGGCGAAAAAGGTTCTGCTGGCCGATGCGCTGGCAGTGCCGGTAAATGCGGAGTATGAGAATATTATGGCGCTGGATACGCCCTCGGCATGGATTGTCATTGTGTTCTACATGCTGGAGCTGTATTTTGATTTCAGCGGTTACTGCGACATGGCCCGGGGAATCGGCAGAATGTTCGGCTTTACCCTTCCGGAGAATTTTGACGCCCCCTTTCAGGCGGCTTCCGTCAGGGAGTTCTGGCGCAGATGGCATATGACTCTGTCACGCTTTTTGTCCAGATATATTTATTTCCCGCTGGGCGGCAGCCGCAGAGGAAAGGCCAGGCAATGTCTGAACTTACTGGTGGTGTTTCTGGTCAGCGGCCTGTGGCACGGTGCAAACTGGACGTTTATCCTCTGGGGGCTGATGCACGGGCTGGCCGCGGTTTTTGAAACCCTGTTTCCCGGAGCACGCTTTAAATGGAACTGGCTGAACAGGCTGCTGACCTTTCTCTTTGTGACTTTGTCCTTTTCCATTTTCAGGAGCGATTCCCTGAACGAGGCGCTGCTTTTATGGAAGAAGCTCTTTACGGCCGGGAACAGCGGATTCTTTATTGCCATGTGCAATACCCTGAGATACCCTGAGAATTATGCGTTGGTCAAATTCCTGGAGATGGCGGCACCCGGCCTGCTGAATCCCTTTTACGCCGTGACCTTTTGTCTGCTGGCGGGAATCGGGATTGCTGCCGTCAGAGGCAGGAAGGCAGAGCAGTGGATCCGGGATAAAGGTAATAGCGGCTGGGGAGGCTTTTGCCTGGCCCCGCTTTTCGTCTGGTCCTTTTTTTCACTGTCCCAGGTCAGTGTGTTCCTGTATTTTAACTTTTAAGTGCATTTCGGTGATTGTTTCCGGCGGCGGGACGGAATGGGAGTGAAAATGGCAAGAGGGAGAGCAGCAAATCAGAAAGCGGGAAATCAGAAAACAGCAAATCAGAAAGCAGAAGGCGGCATAAATGAGGGTATGAAGGCGACGGATAAGAAAAAGGCGCTGAAAAGAATAGCAGCCGTTATTGCGGCGGAACTGATTTTGGCTGCCGCCGTGGTGTGGCTGTTGGATCCTTTTTATCAGTATCACGAACCCTTTTTCGGACTGGAGGCCGTTCTGAACGACAGGGAGAACCAGATGGCGGGAACCATACGTAATTTTCGGTATGACAGTCTGCTGGTGGGCTCATCCGTGGCGGAAAATTTTGATACGGAGCAGCTGAATGGGGCCTATGGCTGTAATGCGCTGAAGGTAATCAGAGCTTCCGGCTCCATGGCGGATCTTCTGTACTATGTGGAGATGGCGGAGGAGCGGCAGGAGCTTGGGAATATTTTCTGGTGTCTGGATATTTTCGCCATGAATGCCTCCCCGGAGGTGCAGATGTTTCAGGAGGGAATCCCCCGATATTTATATACCGCCACGCCCCTGGATGATCTGCCGTACCTGTATAACAAGGAAATCCTGCTGGAAAAGATTCCTGCTATGATTGTCAGCTCTGTTAAGGGGATCAACACGGGAGGAGCGGCTTACAACTGGGCGGCAGACAAGAACTTCAGCGCAGAAGGAGCCATGAGGTGGTATGACAGGCCCAAGGATGCCGGAAAGGATATTGTAAAAAAGGATCCGGAGCTGTATCGGGAGGCGGTGCGGGAAAACGTGAATATGCTGGCCGGCCAGCTTGCGGCACATCCGGAGATCCAATACCGCTTTCTGGTACCCCCCTACTCCATGCTGTGGTGGGACTGCGCCTGGGTGAACGGGGAGGAGGAGGAAAGACTCTATATATTGGAGGAAACCCTTGCCATGCTGCTCTCCTTTGACAATACGGAGGTTTATTATTTTCAGAATGACAGGGATATTATCTGTAATCTGGACAATTATATGGACATGATCCATTATTCGCCGGAGATCAACCGCTTTATGCTGGAGGAAATGCAGAAAGGAAATTACCGCCTGACCGGGGAAAACCGGGAAGCCGTACTGGAGGATATGCGGAATCTGGTCAGGGAAATCCACGAGAAGGAGATTTACAGATATTATTAAATTACACATGATGTTTAAAACATTTATGTGTGGTACAGCGGTAAAAAATATGGTACAATGATTGTACTGATATGGTAAAAAAGCCCGTGGGGCAGAAACGAGGTAAAATAGGATGAGCTACATGGAGGAATTCAATTTCTGGCTGGAGGACGATTATTTTGACCAGGACACTAAGAATGAACTGTTGGCAATTCGTAACGATCCGGGAGAAATCGAGGATCGGTTTTACAAGGAGCTGGAATTCGGAACCGGCGGACTGCGTGGTGTGATCGGTGCCGGAACCAACCGTATGAATGTTTATACCGTGCGCAAGGCTACCCAGGGCCTGGCGAATTTTATTTTAAAGCAGGGCACCCAGGCCAAGGGCGTTGCCATCGCGTATGACTCCAGGCGGATGTCACCGGAATTTGCCGATGTGGCAGGGCTTTGCCTGGCAGCCAATGGCATCAAGGCTTATGTGTTCGATTCCCTGAGGCCCACTCCTGAGCTTTCCTTTGCCCTTCGCACCCTGGGCTGTACGGCAGGAATCGTGGTGACGGCAAGCCATAACCCTCCGGAATACAACGGATATAAGGTTTACTGGGAGGACGGCGCCCAGGTTACCGCTCCCAAGGATGTGCAGATCATTGATGAGGTAAAGGCCATTAAGGATTTCCATCAGTGTAAGACCATGGATAAGGATGCGGCCATTGCCGACGGGCTTTACCAGGTGATCGGGAAGGAGATTGACGACCGGTATATGGCGGAGCTGAAGAAGCAGATTATCCATCCCGATGTGATTCAGGAAATGGCAGAGGATATTAAGATTGTCTATACTCCTCTCTGCGGAACCGGTAACCTTCCTGTGAGAAGAGTGCTTTCCGAGCTGGGCTTCAAGAATGTGTATGTGGTGCCTGAGCAGGAAAATCCCGATCCCGATTTTACCACCCTGGATTATCCCAATCCCGAGGATCCCAAGGCGTTTACATATGCTCTTCGTCTTGCAAAAGAAAAGGATGCGGATATTGTGCTTGCCACCGATCCCGATGCGGACCGTCTGGGAGTGTATGCCAAGGACACCAAAACCGGCGAATATGTATCCTTTACCGGAAATATGTCCGGTATGCTGATTGCCGAGTACATCCTGAGGGAAAAGACCGCTACCGGCACCATGCCCGAGAATCCGGCGCTGGTAACTACCATTGTGACTACCAACATGACCAGGCCCATCACTTCCGCTTATCATGTGAAGCTGATCGAGGTGCTGACAGGATTCAAATTTATCGGCGAACAGATCAAGCTCTTTGAGCAGACCGGCAGCAATCATTATGTGTTCGGCCTGGAAGAGAGCTATGGCTGTCTGGCGGGAACCCATGCCAGAGATAAAGATGCAATTGTTGCCGTTATGTGCCTCTGCGAGGTGGCGGCGTACTGTAAGAAGCAAGGAAAGACTCTGTGGGATATGATGCTGGATACCTATGAAAAATATGGTTATTATAAGGAGAGCCAGTATACCATTACCATGAAGGGGATTGACGGCGCGAAGCAGATCGCGGAGATCATGGATAAGCTGCGGCAGAATCCCCCCAGGGCATTTGGTGCCAGAAAGGTGCTGAAATTCAGAGATTACCAGACAGACAGGGTTATTGACATGGCGGACAATACGGAGACTAAGACAGGCCTGCCCAAGTCTAATGTGCTCTATTTCGAACTGCCCGACGACGAGTGGTGCTGTGCCCGCCCCTCCGGTACCGAGCCTAAGATCAAGTTCTACATGGGCGTGAAGGGAAGCAGCATTGAGGATGCCGAAGGAAGACTGAAGCAGCTGACGGAGGATCTGAAGGCGGAGCTGTAATTTCAGCCTGACACCGAACGGTGAAATATGCAGCCAGCCGTGAACCGCCGGCGCGGAGCAAATAAGGATTCCCTGCCCTACAGGCAGGGAATTTCCATATAAGAAGGGCAAATGGGACAGATTAATTTATCCAACCTGAAAAAAACAGCATATTTTGTAAAGCGTAACGGGATAAAAAGCGCATGTTATGAAATAAAGGAGCGGCTGGAACAGAGAAAGCAGCCACCTTATGTCTGGACACCTCCGCCTCCGGACCTGCTGGAGGCTCAGCGGTACAATGCCCGGGAGACGGGTTTGGACATAAGGTTCAGCGTGGTGGTTCCCACATACCGTACGCCGGAAAGGTGCCTCCGGGAGCTGGCGGATTCTCTGCTGGCTCAGAGTTACCCGTATTGGGAGCTGATCCTGGCAGATGCTACGGAGGATGACAGTGTTTCCGGAGCAGCAGAGACGTATGATGACCCCCGGATCCGCTATGTCCCCCTGGAGAATAACGGGGGAATCTCGGAGAATACCAACCGGGCGCTGGAACTGGCTGCAGGGGACTATGTGGGGCTTCTGGACCATGATGATGTATTGACTGCAGATGCCCTGTATGAAATGGCCTGCCGGATCAAGGCAGAATATGGCGCGGGAAGGGAGCCTCAGCTGTTATATTCCGACGAGGATAAGTGCAACAGCGATATGACGGCATTTTATGAGCCGAATTATAAAGAAGATTTTAACTTGGATCTGCTGCTGTGTAATAATTACATTTGTCATTTTATGGTAATGAAACGGGAGCTCATTCAAAGGCTGGGACTGAGAAAGGAATATGACGGAGCCCAGGATTATGACCTGGCCCTGAGGGCGGCGGATGCACTGGCCCACAGGGAGCAGGATATTCTGCATATTCCCAGAGTGCTTTATCACTGGCGCTGTCACAGCGGATCCACGGCGGAGAACCCCTGGAGCAAGGGCTATGCCTATGATGCGGGCCGCAGGGCCCTGCAAAGCTTTGCGGACAAAAGGAAATGGCAGGCGAAGGCGGTGGATCTGGCCCATCCGGGCTTTTACCGGCTGGAATACGGCAGGAGCCCGCTGCGGATCCGGGAAGATCTGGCGGCAGTGGGAGGCAGGCTGGTTTCAGGGGGAAGGATCACAGGCGGGCGGATGCGGGCTGACGGGTCGGTGCTGTACGGTGGACTGCCTGCGGCCTACAGCGGGTACCTGCACCGGGCGATTTTGCAGCAGGACGCGGAGGCCCTGGACCTGCGCTGTATGGAACTGAGGGAATCCCTGAGAGGGCTGTTTACGGAGGTGACGGGGCTTCGCTATATCACTCTGCCGGGGACGGAAAGGTTTGACGGATCCACGCTGCCCAAAGACGCCGATCCGGTGGAAATCAGCCTTCGGCTCAGTGCAGCCCTGAGGACGGCAGGCTATCGGCTCTTATATATGCCGGAATATTGACGGAGAAAATATGTGCAAAGTAACAGTTGTTATACCAAATTACAACGGAATCAGATTCCTCAGAGACTGTCTGGATGCAATCCTGGACCAGGATCCTGATACGCCGGAATATGAAGTCCTGGTGGTGGATAACGGGTCTGAAGACGGCAGCCTTGCGCTGCTCAGGGAAGTATATATCCGGGAATATGCTTCTACGGATTACGGTTCCCCTGAGGGGGATGCTTCGGGACAGGCTCTGGAATGCCGTGCCCCGGGGGACCGCCCCCGGGTGAGGGTGGAAGCGCTTCCCGAAAATACCGGCTTCTGTCATGCGGTCAATGTGGGGATAGGGCTTTCTGACAGCCCGTATGTTATTTTATTGAATAATGACACAAAGGTTAAATCTGCATTTATTAAGAGCTTGTGTTATGCTATTGAGAAAAGGCCTGAAGCATTTTCTGTCAGCGCGAGAATGCTGATGTGGGACAATCCTGAGCTGATAGATGACGCCGGCGACCGTTACTGCGTCTTTGGCTGGGGCTATGCCCGGGGAAAGGGAAAGCCGGCAGAACAGTATTCCCTGCCCTGCGAGGTTTTTGCGGCCTGTGCCGGTGCTGCAATTTACCGCAGGAGTATCTTGGAGGAGATCGGAAGCTTTGACGAAGAGCATTTTGCCTATATGGAGGATCTGGATATTGGCTATCGGGCCCGTATCTACGGCTATCGCAATTATTATGAACCCGGGGCCGAAGTAATCCATTACGGCAGTGCTTCCAGCGGCTCCAGATACAATGAGTGGAAGACGGTGCTTGCGGCGGCAAATAATATTTATGTGGTGGGGAAAAACATGCCCCTGCTTCAGCGGATCTGGAATCTGCCCTTTTTGCTGGCAGGATTTGGGGTAAAATTTATATTTTTCTGTAAGAAGGGGATGGGAAGGGCTTACGTCAAAGGCTTTGGAAAAGGCTTTACCAGGCTGTTCAGTGCCGGGGGAAGGGCACATAAGGTCAGGTTCCGTTTTAAGCATTTGAAGAATTATCTGGCCATTCAGGGCCAGCTCTATCTTAATGTCTTTCGGTTTCTTAAGAAAACTTAAGAAACAGCTTCATAATTTCATAAGTAGTTTCCCTTATAATAAATTTCATGATAAAGGATAACCAGAAAGTATTTAACCGATTAATGGTGATCATTGACGCTGCCATCACGGTGGCGTCCTTTATGCTTGCTTATTTATTTAAATTTTATGTTTTGAACAGCGGGCCCGGCCCGGGAGTCCTTCCGGCGGTAGAATACTTTCGGCTTCTGATCTTTATCGTTCCCATTTATGCGTTGATTTACTATTCCTGCGGCGTGTATGCGCCGAAACGCACGGTGCGCAGGAGGTTTGAAATTTTTGGGATCGTAAAGGCAAATACCATCGGGATCATGGCGTTGATTATACTTTTGTATATGATTATCCGGGAGATCAATATATCCCGTTCCGTGATGGCGTTCTTTTATGCCTTTAATATCGTGATTACTTCTTCGTTCCGGCTTGCCCTGAGAAAGGGGCTGAGGACGATACGCAGTAAGGGATATAATCTGAAGCATCTGCTTCTGGTAGGGTATTCCAGGGCGGCGGAGGAATATATAGACAGGCTCACGGACAATCCCCAATGGGGCTATGCGGCGGTGGGAATCCTGGATAACAGTATTCCGGCGGGCACGGTTTACCGGGGGGTGAAGGTTCTGGGCAGTCTGGGAAATCTGGAAATTATTCTGCCGGAGAACAAGCTGGATGAAATAGCGATTACCCTGTCCCTGAAGGATTACGATTATCTGGAGCGGATTGTGGGGATCTGTGAAAAATCCGGAGTCCATACGAAGTTTATTCCGGATTACAACAGCCTGATTCCCAGCAAGCCTTACACGGAGGACCTGATGGGGCTTCCCGTAATCAATATCCGCTACGTACCGCTGACAAACATGGGCAACAAGCTGATTAAGCGGGCCATGGATATTGCAGGCTCCCTGTTCGGAATTATCATAACCTCCCCTGTCATGCTGCTGGCGGCGCTGCTGGTAAAGCTGACAAGCCCGGGCCCCGTTATTTTCAGGCAGGAACGGGTAGGGCTTCATAACAGGCCCTTCTATATGTACAAATTCCGCAGTATGGAGCAGCAGAAGCCGACTGAGGAAAAGAAAGCCTGGACAGTCAGGGACGACCCCAGGGTGACAAAGGTAGGAAAGCTTTTAAGAAGAACCAGCCTGGATGAGCTTCCGCAGCTCTTTAACATATTAAAAGGGGACATGAGCCTTGTGGGCCCCAGGCCGGAACGGCCGCTGTTCGTGGAGAAATTTAAGGAAGAGATTCCCAGGTACATGGTCAAGCATCAGGTACGGCCGGGGCTGACCGGCTGGGCGCAGGTAAACGGCCTGCGGGGAGACACTTCCATACGCAAACGCATTGACTACGACATATACTATATTGAAAACTGGACGCTTGGTTTTGACATTAAAATAATTTTTATGACTTTTTTTACAGGTTTTGTCAACAAGAATGCTTATTGATAACAAGGAGAGGGTAGTATGGCAACGAATCAGAAGAGAAGAAATCCGGCGGGGGTACCCGTAAATGGGAAGGCAGCGGTGGCAAAGCGCAAAAACAAGCGCAAGATGATTATTTTTGTATTTGAGGTGCTGATTATTCTGGCTATGCTGGTTGCACTTTGGCTGGCATCGCGTATTTCCACCAAGGGGCCCCAGGTGATGACGCTGGATCCTGAGCAGCTGGCAGTTCCCCAGGAGATTAAGGAAGCCAAGGACCAGGGGGAAAGTACCATGCTGGGGTATAAGAACATTGCCCTGTTCGGCGTGGACGCTACGAACGAGAAAGAGGTGGGCAAGAACAGCCGCAGCGATACCATTATGATTGCCAGTATCAATATGGATACCCATGACATCAAACTGGTCAGCGTGTATCGTGACACCTATCTGAACATCGGCAAAAGCGAAGGCGACGAAAACGACACCTATTCGAAATGTAACGCGGCTTATGCCAAGGGCGGCCCTACCCGGGCAATCCGGATGCTGAATACAAATCTGGATATGGATATTGAAGACTTTGTGACCATAGGCTATAACAGCCTGATCGATGTGATCGACGGCCTGGGCGGTGTGTGGGTGGAGATCAAACAGAACGAGATCAGCTATCTTAACGATTACCAGAAGAGTATCGTAGCCCAGTGGAAGTACGGTGTAAAGGGCAGCGGCGATAAGGGTGAGCTGACGGCGGAGGATCTGAAGGTGCTTAAATCATCCGATTATGTGCCCGTGAAGGAAGCGGGTTACCAGCTGCTGGACGGGCTGCAGGCATCGGCCTATTGCCGGATCCGTTACGTAGGAAACGATTTTGCCCGGACCGAGCGGCAGCGTACCGTTTTGAAGGCAATTCAGGATCAGGCGTTGAAGGCGGATTTCAATACACTGACAAATATCTTTAATAAAGTGGTAGGGCAGGTATATACCAGTCTGGGCAAGGAAGAAATGCTGGAAATGCTGGCTGATATTGCAAAGTATAAAATCGTGGACGAAAGCGGATTCCCCGAGGAAGGAAAGTTTGCTACGGGCAATATCGGCGCCAGCGGCAGCTGTGTGGTGCCCCTGGATCTGGAAAGCAATGTAATCTGGCTGCACCAGTTCCTGTTTGACGACGATGACTACCAGGTGTCGGAGGGTGTACAGGAGCGGGGAGAAATGATCGAATCCAGGACGAGAAAATATTTGACTGAACAATGATGGGGAAGTGTAAAGGGGAGCAGAAAACGCTCCCCTTTCTGGGGTTTCCGGAGAAAGGCGGGCAGAGGTTGAAAATCGATGTGATTATTCCCGTGTATAAACCGGGGCAGGAGCTGCCGGTCCTGCTGGACAGGCTGCAGCGGCAGACAGTACCGATAAATAAAATCATTCTCATGAATACGGAGAAACAGTATTTTGAGGAAGCTTCCGTGAAAAAATACCATAATGTGGAGGTCCATCATCTGTCCAGGAAGGAATTTGACCATGGGGGTACAAGGCATATGGCGGTACAGTATTCGGAGGCCGATATATTCGTGCTTATGACCCAGGATGCCCTTCCGGCAGACAGATTCCTGATCGAAAGGCTGACGGAAAACCTGCAGGTGCCGGCGCAGGGAAGGGGCGCGGAAGAATCCGGGGAACAGGTGCCGGCGCAGGGAAGGGGCGCGGAGGTGTCCGGGGAGCAGGTGCCGGCAGTAAAATCGGGAAACCGGGTGCAGGTGGCAGCGGCATACGGGAGGCAGATGCCGCAGGCAGGCAGCAGCGAGTGGGAACGGATTTCCAGGAATTTCAATTATCCCGGGGAGTCACGGATCAAGACGGCGGAGGACCTGCCTGTCCTGGGAATCAAGACCTTTTTCTGCTCCAATGTGTGCGCGGCGTACCGACGGGATATATATGAAAAACTGGGCGGCTTTGTGCGCCATACTATATTTAATGAGGATATGATTTATGCCGCCGGGGTGATCCGGGCCGGTTACGGGGTTGCCTATGAGGCTGGGGCACGGGTGCTGCATTCCCATAACTATACCGGCATACAGCAGCTACGGCGCAATTTTGACCTGGGAGTTTCTCAGGCAGAGCATCCGGAGGTATTTGAGGGAGTGCCCTCCGAAGCGGAGGGGAAAAGGCTGGTAAGGGAGGTCTTCCGCCATTTAAGGCGGGAAGGAAGGCTGTACCGGTTTCCCGGCTTCTGCCTGCAGTGCTGTTTTAAATATGTGGGATACAAATTGGGAAGGAATTACAGAAGGCTGCCCCAAAGGTGGATAACGTCACTTTCTTCCAACAAAGAATATTGGATACAGGCCTGAAGCGGATTCGGATTGCCTGAAGCGGTTTCGGATTGCCGAAAGCGGATTCGGACTACCGAAAGCAGATAAGTGTGGTAAACGCATTTCAGGTATGCTATACTGTAAAGAAGAAATTTTTACCCGGAGGAAATGATATGTGCGGAATCGTAGGTTATATTGGTAGTAAGCAGGCGGCCCCGATTATTTTGGACGGCCTGTCAAAGCTGGAATACAGAGGATATGATTCGGCGGGGCTTGCGGTATATGACGGTACTAAGATCGTCACCAGAAAAGCCATTGGCCGGCTGAAGGTGCTTGAGAATCTGACCAGGGGAGGGGAGACCATGCCGGGACAGTCCGGCATAGGACATACCCGCTGGGCGACTCACGGTGCCCCCAGCGACAGGAATGCCCATCCCCATACCAACACGGGCGGGACAATTGCCGTAGTACACAACGGTATCATTGAAAACTATATTGCCCTGAAAAAGATGCTGACGGAAAAAGGTTACCATTTTACCTCCGAGACGGATACAGAGGTGATTGCCCATTTAATGGACTACTATTATAAGGGAAATCCTCTGGAAACGGTGATGAGGGTATTACACCGGGTGGAGGGCTCTTATGCACTGGGTATCATGTTTGTGGATTATCCTGACGAAATCTATGCGGCCAGGAAGGACAGTCCGCTGATTGTGGGCAAAAACGCGGACGGATGCTTTATTGCCTCCGATGTGCCGGCAATCCTGAGGTATACCAGAAATGTATTCTATCTGGAAAATCAGGAGGTGGTGGTGCTCCGCAAGGACGGTCTGCAGTTCTTTTCCGAGGATGAGGAGGAAGTGATTAAAGAGCCGGTGGTCATTGACTGGGATGCGGATGCGGCCGAGAAAGGCGGATATGAGCACTTTATGCTCAAGGAGATGTATGAGCAGCCAAAGACTGTTACCGATACCATTTCCCCCAGAATCCAAAACGACGATATTGTAATCGAAGAGCTGAAAATGAGCGACGAGGAGCTGCGCAGGATAAGGAAGATACATATTGTGGCCTGCGGCTCTGCCTATCATACAGGAGTCACGGGTAAATATGTGCTGGAGGGGCTTGCCAGGATTCCCGTGGAGGTAGACGTGGCCAGTGAGTTCCGCTATCGGGAACCCATCCTCGAGGAGGGGAGCATGGTCATTGTAATCAGCCAGTCCGGGGAGACGGCAGACACGCTGGCGGCTCTGAGGGAATCAAAGGCCAGAGGCTTCCAGGTGCTGGGCATAGTTAATGTAGTGGGCAGCTCCATTGCCAGGGAAGCGGATGCCTGTCTGTATACCTGGGCCGGGCCGGAGATCGCCGTAGCCACCACCAAGGCTTACAGCGCACAGCTGGCGGCATTATATATGCTGGCAATGAAGCTGGCTAAGGTTCGCGGCACCATCCAGGAAGAGACATTCCAGCAGCTTTTGCGGGATCTGAGACGTCTGCCAGACCAGATAGAGCTTCTGCTGGGACAAAAGGAAAAAATCCAGCACTTTGCCAACAGATATTTGGGAGCGAGGGATATATTCTTTATCGGAAGAGGGATAGACTATGCCATCTCCCTGGAGGGATCCCTGAAGCTCAAAGAAATATCCTATATTCACTCAGAGGCTTATGCCGCAGGGGAGCTCAAGCACGGTACCATTTCTCTGATTGAGGACGGAACGCTGGTGGTGGCAGTCTCCACCCAGCCGGAGCTGTTTAAGAAGACCATCAGCAATATTGTGGAGGTAAAGGCCAGAGGCGCTTTTGTGATGGCAGTGACCGGCGAGAGCAACAAGGCCATTGAAAAGGCTTCTGACTATGTGGTGTATATTCCGGAGACAAATCCGTACTTTACCAATTCGCTTGCCATTATTCCGCTGCAGCTCTTTGCGTACTATGTGGCTGTGGGCAGGGGCTGCGATGTGGATAAGCCGAGAAACCTGGCGAAATCCGTGACCGTGGAATAGGGAGGAAGAGAATGCCCGGAGATTGCGCCCGGATTTCATTTATGCTTCACATTTCAATCACAGTTTTGTCACAAATAAAAGATATACTGTGAACATAAAGATGCAGGAAGCGAAAGGAGTAAGGGCTATGTACGAAAATGAGACTTATTTTGACCGCACTACTTGTTCGGAGGAAGAATTAAAGCAACGGGAAACTCCTTATGATAAGAAGGCGGATAAGACGGCAAGAAAAGAGGCCAGGGCGGCAAAGAAGGCAGAAATCAAAGCAGCGAAGGCGGCCGCTTCGGCAAGAAAGGAAGCAAGGTCTTCCGGGGGAATGGGCCGCAAGGTGATGATTAGTGTCAGCCTTGGGCTGTGCTTCGGACTATTTGCAGGGCTGGGCTTTTACGCGGTCAGGCTGGGGACGGATCATTTCTTCCCGGCAGAAAGCGATAATGCCATTATTACGGAACTTCCGGAAAACCTGGTGAATCTGCCGGTTACAGATAAAAAACCGGATTCCCCGGTCAGCTATGTTTCGTATGTAGTGGATGACGTATCCGATATGGTGGAGGATGTCATGCCTGCCATGGTGGCCATTGTTAAGAATTATACCAGCACCGGTTTGAATCCCTGGGGCCAGATCTACCAAAAGACCAATGTTTCCGGCGGCTCGGGCATTATTGTGGGAGAGACCGACACGGAGCTGCTGATTGCCACCAACAATCATGTGGTGGAGGATGCGGAAAGCCTGGATATTACCTTTATCGATAACAGCACGGCACAAGCCGTTGTCAAGGGGACGGATACGGATATGGATATTGCCGTAATTGCGGTGCCTGTTTCTGCATTATCCCAGGAGACTCTGGACAGCATTGTGGTTGCCAGGCTGGGAAACAGCGATGAGCTGAAGCTGGGCAGGCCGGTAGTGGCAATCGGTAATGCACTGGGGTATGGACAGTCTGTTACGAACGGCATTATCAGTGCCCTGGACAGGGAAATGACTTCTGAGGACGGATCTACCGGCAGATATATCCAGACCAATGCCGCTATCAACCACGGCAATTCCGGCGGGGCACTGCTGAACATGAACGGTGAAGTCATCGGCATTAATGTGGCGAGGATAGACGACGGTGTGGTCAGTGTGGAAGGTATGGGCTTTGCCATTCCCATCAACGCGGCGGAACCCATTATATCGGAGCTGATGCAGCGGGAGACCAGAATCGAAAAGGTGGAAGAGGGAGACATGGGATACATGGGTGTTACCATGCAGACCGTCACGGAGGAGGTTTCCGCCATGTTTGGATTCCCCAGGGGAGTCTTTGTCAGAGAGGTATCCAAGGGAAGCGCGGCGGAAGCGGCGGGGATCAGAGTCGGTGACATTATCGTCAAGTTCGACGGGCAGAGAATCAGCAGCAATGCGGATTTGCTTGAGACCATACAGTATTTCAAGGCAGGGGAGACGGTTACCGTCACCGTGAAGCGATCCGAGAACGGGGAATACGTGGACCGGAAAATAGAGGTTACGCTGGGATCCAGGCCGGCGGAAAACGAATGAAAATAATGACGATAGCGCTGACGAAGAAGCCGAGTCCGGCTGGGGTTTGAGTAAAAAGTGAAAGATGTAAGGTCTGTTCAGGTAACAGGCCTTACTTTTTTTCCTGCAGACAATGAGCCCGGCGGTATTGTTTGACTGTGGAGAAAGTCTGTGTTAGTATAAAATAATGACGGAAGCCGATTAAAATGAAGCAGGCCGGGAGCGAGACAGTCCACCTTCCGGCGGAAATGAGGAAATATGTCTGACAGATACAACGAAGAGGACGAAATGAAAGAGACGGGTGTGAGCGACGGCAGTGACATCCGAAGTGAAAACGACCCGCAGGACGCCGGAAAAGAGGAAGGCCTGCAGGAGAAGCATCCTGATGCTTCCAGAACGAAGAACGCGGGCAAAAGCGACAACAGCGAATACGAGGACGTATGCTTTATCTGCCGCAGGCCTGAGAGCAAGGCGGGGAAAATGTTCAAGCTGCCTAATAATATCTGCGTCTGCGGTGACTGTATGCACAGGACGATGGACACGGTCAGTCAGTTTGATTATCAGGGAATGCTGAACAGCTCGCAGTTCCAGCAGGAAATGGACGAGTTTGCCAGGCAGAACGGGTTCCCCAATATCAGCTTTGTCAACCTGGCGGATCTGCAGGGCGACGGCGGTATTCCCAACAAGCAAAAGCTGAAAAAGAAGAAAAAAGAAGAACCGGCGCCGGCTTTAAACATCCGGGATATTCCTGCGCCTCACAAGATAAAGGCCAGTCTTGACGAATATGTGGTGGGACAGGAGCATGCCAAGAAGGTGATTTCCGTGGCGGTGTACAACCATTATAAACGTGTAGCCACCAACACAATGGACGAAATAGAAATTGAAAAGTCCAACATGCTGATGATCGGCCCTACCGGCTGCGGCAAGACTTATCTGGTAAAAACGCTGGCGAGACTGCTGGACGTGCCGCTGGCCATCACGGATGCAACATCCCTTACCGAGGCGGGATATATCGGTGACGATATTGAGTCGGTAGTATCCAAGCTGCTGGCGGCAGCCGACAATGATGTGGAGAAGGCAGAGCGCGGGATTATATTTATCGACGAGATAGACAAGATCGCCAAGAAAAAGAATACCAATACCAGGGATGTCAGCGGTGAAAGTGTACAGCAGGGAATGCTGAAGCTCCTGGAGGGGGCAGAGGTGGAGGTTCCGGTGGGAGCCAACAGTAAGAACGCCATGGTACCCCTCACAACGGTGAATACCAGAAATATTTTGTTCATCTGCGGCGGTGCCTTCCCTGATCTGGAGGACATTATCAGGGAGCGGCTGACCAAGACCGCATCCATCGGCTTTAATTCGGAGCTTAAGGACAAGTATGATAAGGATAAAAATATTCTTTCCAGGGTGACAGTGGAGGATATTAAGAAATTTGGCATGATCCCGGAATTTATCGGCCGCCTGCCTATCATATATACCCTGGAAGGGCTCACCAGGGAAATGATGGTAAAGATCCTGAAGGAGCCGAAAAATGCTATTCTGAAGCAGTATCAGAAGCTGCTGGAGCTGGACGAGGTAAAGCTGGAATTCTCGGACGACGCCCTGGAAGCAATAGCGGAGAAAGCCATGGAGCGGGATACCGGTGCCAGGGCGCTGCGCTCCATAATAGAGGAATTCATGCTGGACATTATGTATGAGATCCCCAAGGATGACAATATCGGCCGTGTCACGATTACCAGGGAATACATCGAAGGAACGGGCGGCCCAGTCATTGATATTCGCGGTAACCAGCTCCTGGAGCAGAAGGGGCAGTAATAAATCAGTTTCCTATTTGGAAAGGCAGAAGCTGCCGGCAGATAATTGTCGGCAGCTTCTGTTTCTTTCGCATTTTCGAGGCAGTTACTTTTGTATCCGGCAGTTACATATAGATTTATACTGCATTTTCTTCTTGACATCCGGGGGTATTATGGTATTATATATATGAACGGTTATTCATATGTTCACAAAAACCAAAAAGGAGAGGTGCGGGATGAAGAAAACTTATAAAATTGAGGTCGATTGCGCAAACTGCGCATTAAAGATGGAAGAGGCCGCGAGGAAGACAGAGGGTGTACAGGACGCCACGGTCAGCTTTATGACCCAGAAGATGAAGGTGGAATTTACGGAAGGCGCGGATGAGAAAGAAGTAATGCAGTCGGTGAGAAAGGCCTGTAAGCGGGTTGAGGACGACTGTGAGATATTCCTTGACTGACGGAGGGAGGTTATGACCAGAAAGCAGAAAAATGTCTTGACTCGGATCATCATGGCAGCGGTCCTCATGGCGGCCCTGCACTTTGTACCGGTTGCGGGCCTGCCCAGATTTGCCCTGTATCTGATCCCCTATCTGGTGATCGGCTGGGATATTCTGAGAAAGGCGGTGCTGGGAATTGCCCATGGCGAGATTTTTGACGAAAATTTTCTCATGGCGGTGGCCACAGTGGGCGCCATGCTGCTGGGAATTTATAATGAGTGTAACGGACGGGAAGGCGAATTTACAGAGGGAGTGGCCGTTATGCTGTTTTATCAGATAGGTGAGCTGTTCCAGTCGGTGGCTGTGGGCAAAAGCCGCAAAAATATCAGTGCCCTGATGGATATTCGCCCGGATTATGCCAATATTGAAGGGGAAGAGGGAAGATTGGAGCAGGTGGATCCGGACGATGTAGAAGTGGGAGCAGTCATTGTGGTACAGCCGGGGGAAAAAATACCTATCGACGGCATCGTGACGGAAGGAAGCTCCACCCTGAATACTGCGGCCCTTACCGGCGAGAGCAGGCCGAGAGAGGTGGAGGCGGGCAGTGAAGTTATCAGCGGCTGTGTAAATCTCACCGGTCTTTTGAAAATAAGGACTACGAAAGAATTCGGAGAATCTACGGTTTCCAAAATACTGGATCTGGTAGAAAATTCCAGTATGAAGAAAGCACGGGCCGAGAATTTTATTACTAAATTTGCAAGATATTATACTCCCGCGGTGTGCGGCGCCGCCTTGATTCTGGCAGTGGTTCCCTCTGTTGCGGGCCTGCTTGCGGGACAGCCGGCTGCCTGGGAGGTGTGGGTTATCCGGGCGCTGACATTTCTGGTAATCAGCTGTCCCTGCGCCCTGGTGATTTCGATACCCTTGAGCTTTTTCGGAGGAATCGGCGGGGCTTCCTCCTGCGGTATCCTGATCAAAGGTTCTAATTATCTGGAGATACTTGCCAGAACGAAATATGTTGTTTTTGACAAGACAGGTACTTTGACAAAGGGTGTGTTCCAGGTGACGGAAATCCATGCGGATGAAAGCTGGCGTAAATCATTGGCAGCCAGGGAAGATCAGTATATGGAGAAAGCCGAAAGCCTGCTGCTGGAATATGCCGCTTATGCGGAGAGTTATTCAAATCACCCGATTTCCAGAAGCCTGAAGGAGGCATACGGTGGGGAAATAGACAGGAGCAGGGTGACCGATGTGGAGGAGATCGGCGGCCACGGTGTGACTGCGCTGGTAAACGGCGTAAAGGTTGCCGCCGGAAATGCCAGGCTGATGAATAAGCTGGGACTGTGCCGGGAAACTGCAGATGCGGAGGGAACGATAGTCTATCTGGCCATAGAAGGGGCTTATGCAGGTTATATCCTGATCTCGGATGTGGTGAAGGAAAAGTCGGGTGAGGCAATAGCGGCGCTGAAGGCATTGGGCGTCAGGCAGACGATCATGCTGACCGGAGACAGCAGGAATACCGCGGAGCGTGTGGCGGCGCAGCTGGGCCTGGATCAGGTGAAGAGCGAGCTGCTGCCGGCTGACAAGGTGGAAGCGGTAGAGGCTTTGCTGGCGGAGAAATCCGATAAGGAAAAGCTTGCCTTTGTAGGAGACGGCATTAACGATGCCCCGGTGCTGTCCAGGGCGGACATCGGCGTAGCCATGGGAGCTTTGGGCTCAGACGCGGCCATTGAAGCCGCAGATATAGTGCTGATGGATGACGATCCCATGAAGCTGGCGCTGGCGATGCGGATTTCTGGAAAGTGCCTGCGGGTGGTCTATGAGAATATTGTGTTTGCCCTGGCGGTAAAGGCGGCCTGCCTGATTTTGGGTGCTTTGGGCATTGCCAATATGTGGCTTGCCATTTTTGCGGATGTGGGAGTGATGGTGATTGCGGTATTGAACGCAATCCGCTGTTTAAAGGTGAAAGCCGCTTGACACGGGGCGGTATATCAGAAACTTTATTTGCCTTTCACACATTTGGAGGCAAGTGAATATTATGGTAGGTAAGAGGTGGAAAATAGATGAAAGAGTTAGCAGTAATTGGGGTTCCCTTTTTGGGAACCACCCTGGGAGCGGCGACGGTCTTCCTGATGAAGCGGGAGATGAACGTATGGCTGGAGAAGCTGCTGCTGGGGTTTGCGTCCGGCGTTATGATTGCCGCATCCATCTGGTCCCTTTTGATACCTGCCATTGAGATGGCGGAGAACCAGGGGAATCAGGCATGGCTCCCTGCCACAGTGGGATTTCTGCTTGGCATGGGGTTTCTTCTGCTGCTCGACAGTCTTATTCCTCATATTCATATTGACAGCGATCAGGCAGAGGGAGTAAAATCTAAACTCAAGAAGACTACCATGCTGGTAATGGCTGTGACACTGCACAACCTGCCGGAGGGAATGGCTGTGGGCGTGACGCTTGCAGCCGCCAGGATGGAGGAAACAGGGGTTGCCATGGCGGGAGCCCTCACCCTTGCGGTGGGAATTGCCATCCAGAATTTGCCGGAGGGGGCCATTATTTCCATGCCGCTGCGCAGTGCCGGTGCTTCCCGGGGAAAAGCGTTCTGGTATGGTGTGCTGTCCGGCGCCGTGGAACCGGTGGGAGCTTTGCTCACAGTTCTGCTGGCATCCCATGTGGTGCCGGTGCTGCCTTATCTGCTGGCCTTTGCAGCAGGAGCCATGATTTATGTGGTGGTGGAGGAGCTGATACCGGAGTCCCAGGCAGGAGAACATACAAATATCGGGACGGTAGGCGTGGCAGCAGGTTTTGCACTGATGATGGTATTGGATGTGGCGCTGGGGTAGCAGAAGAAAATGACTGTAGAGAGGTATGTACATGAGATTGCTTATCATAAGGCACGGGGATCCCGATTATTCGGTGGATTCCCTGACAGAGAAGGGCTGGCGGGAGGCGGAGCTGCTGGCGGATCGGATTGCGAAGCTTGAGGTCAGGGCTTTTTATGTGTCTCCGTTGGGCAGGGCCAGGGATACCGCATCCCTGACCCTGCAGAAGATGGGGCGCACGGCAGTGGAGTGTGACTGGCTGAGGGAGTTCCCGTCCCGGATTCACCGGCCGGATGTCAGGGACAGCACGGCAATTACCTGGGACTGGCTGCCGGAAGACTGGACGGCGGACGAAAGGTATTTTGACCGTAAGCAGTGGTGTGAGACGGAGATCATGCGGGAAGGCGGAGTGGATGAGATGTACCGTTATGTCACGGCGGGCTTTGATTCCCTGCTGGCAGAGCATGGCTATGTGCGCCAGGGAAGGCTGTACCGTGCCGAGAAGCCCAATCGGGACATCATCGTATTGTTCTGCCATTTTGGCGTAGAGTGTGTATTGCTGTCTCATTTGATGGGGATTTCTCCCATGCCTCTCTGGCATAATACCTGCGCCGCCCCTTCGGCGGTGACTTCCGTGTATACGGAGGAACGCAGGCAGGGGAAAGCGTCCTTTCGAATCAACAGCTTTGGGGATGTCTCGCATTTGTATGCGGCAGGAGAGGAACCGGCCTTTGCCGCCAGGTTCTGTGAGACCTTTGACAATGAGGGAGAGAGACACGACTGACAACCGAAAAGGAGGAGAATATGCTGGAGTTTAAGTATGATACACAGCTTCTGATTGAGGGAAATGACCTGGATGAGGACGAGATCAGCGATTACATTACGGAGCATTTTAAGGGTGACTGCCTGCTGGCCGTGGGGGACGAGGAGCTGATTAAGATTCATTTCCATACAAATGAGCCATGGCAGATTCTTGAGTATTGTGCCTCCCTGGGAGAAATCCACGATATTGTGGTGGAAGATATGGACAGGCAGGCAAGAGGCCTGAAGGGATAGGCCGGAGACACATATTCAGCCTCTTTCGCGTAAGATAAACAAAGCGAAAGAGGTTTTTTTTATGGAGTGCAGGGACGCTATACTTTCCAACGAATACTTTGACGTGATCACGGACTATGAGCTGGCCCGGTATACAATGGAACAGGAAGTTGCCTGCTATGTCAGTATAGAGGATTTTTACAATATTGTTTATCTGAACAGACGGGCCTTAGCCGACGCTGACGAATACTTTTTTGATCACAGGGCAATGCCCAAGATTTATGGGCTGATGCAGGATTCGGCGGGAGAAGGACCTTCCTTTGATCCGGTCAGCCTTATTGCCAGCGGAATCACCCAGGTGCAGCGGGCTCCCTTAAACCTGACCGGGCAGGGCTGCGTCATCGTCTTTCTGGATACGGGTATTGATTACACGAATCCTGTATTTCGCAATCCTGACGGCAGCAGCCGTATTCTTGCCATATGGGATCAGACAATACAGACGGGGACGGCGCCGGCGGGCTTTTTTTATGGCAGTGAATACAGCCGGGAGGACATTAACAGGGCACTGCAGTCTGAGACCCCTTATGAGATTGTTCCCAGCAGGGACGAGAACGGACATGGCAGCAACCTTGCGGCAGTGGCGGCGGGCAGTATATTGGATAACGGCATAGAGTATATTGGGGCGGCGCCGGAAGCGGATATTGTGGTAGTAAAGCTGAAGGAGTGTAAGGATTATTTCCGGGAGTTTTACCTGATTCCCGGGAATGTACCGGCTTATCAGGAAAATGACATTATGCTGGGACTGATGTATGCCAACGGATTTGCCAGAGCCTTTGAACGGCCGGTGGTATATTGCCTTGGCGTGGGAACCAATTACGGAGACCACGGCGGCAGTTCTGCACTGTCCCGTTACCTGGATGCCCTGGCGGTAAGGCGCAGCCGGGCGGTAGTAGTCTGCGGCGGCAATGAAGGAAATGCGGCCCACCATTATCAGGGGAACCTGAAAAGCCCGGAAAGCGCAGCTACCGGCAGGGAAGTGGTGGAGGTGAGGGTAGGCCCCGATTCGGAGGGATTTCTGATGCAGCTGTGGGGAAATCTGCCGGATATATTCACGGTCTCGGTACGTTCTCCGGGCGGGGAAACGATTCCGCCTGTCCGTCTGGGTGTCCAGGACATCATTACCTATGGCTTTATTTACGAGCGTACGAGGATTACCATAGCGGGGTCACTGGTGGAGACGGCATCAGGAGAGGAGCTGATAACCATGCGCATACAGGCGCCTACTGCCGGGATCTGGACCTTCGTGGTAGAGGCAGTGCGGGATATTAACAACGGCCAGTTTAATATATGGCTTCCTGTCCGGCAGTTTCTGAATACAGAAGCGTCCTTTTTAAAGCCCTCGCCCTATACCACCCTGACCGAACCGGCGATGGCCGGTGACGTAATCAGCGTATCTACCTATGACGGGGCCAACAGGAGCTTTTTTATTGAGTCCGGCAGGGGATTTGCCCGGACAGGTGAAATTAACCCGGATTTTGCCGCCCCGGGGGTAAATATTTCCGTCATTCGGGGAAAGCAGACCGGCAGCAGTCTGGCGGCTGCCATTACTGCAGGCGCCGTGGCCCAGTTTATGCAGTGGGCGGTAGTGGAGAAAAACAATCCGCTGGTAGAGAGCCGGGAGATCAAGAATTACCTTGTCAGAGGTGCGGCCAGAAACAGGGATCTGACCTATCCGAACCGGGAATGGGGGTACGGCCAGCTGGACATCCAGGGAACCTTTGACGTGATGATCGGGGTATGAGCAGCCCAAAAGAAATATAGTCCTCTTTCAGCGCAGGAAAGCTGGAAGAGGATACCTCTTTGTGTCACAGTTAAAAATAAACCACCGGCTATGCCGGTGAGTCCCCAGATGCT
>ERZ777011.966-NODE-966-length-36884-cov-6.955633_pt1 | contig 36884 bp, 27 predicted proteins | sample MGYA00374964_ERZ777011 | MGnify/ENA primary metagenome ERZ777011 (study PRJEB29310, sample SAMD00008975) | mouse gut metagenome | study: EMG produced TPA metagenomics assembly of the Metagenome analysis of fecal microbiota from mouse which was promoted...
AGCTAAAAGATACGCCACCGGGAATTTAACATTTATTATTAAACACCCTCTTATTCCCTTTTCGGTTTTGCCACCGAGCGTGACAGGGACTATAACATAAACGCTGTTTTCGGATTATTGGAAATCGATACGGCAACTGGGAAATCGACATTGCTGGGGGTATATCCTCGCGACGAGGTGTTCAGTTCCCTGGTGGCACCCAATGCGCATCCCGATGCGCCTGACGCAATATCCGGGCTTGTTTTCGAGCCTGAGACACCGGCTTCCCTTAAGGCGGTTGTAAAATTCACCCTGCCGTCGGTCACTTATGCCCAAAAGAAACTCGAGGGTGATGTAGAGTTCGAAATATCCGTTGGCACTTCAACCCCGGTCAAAGGGAGCGGGGCCCCCGGTTCTGTCGTTTCGGAAGCCGTGAATGTTTCAGCGGGCATGCAGACCGTTTCGGTAACCGTTACAGCCAACGGGCATAAAAGCCCTGTTGTCCACGCATCCTATTTCTTTGGCGCAGATACACCTGCGGCGGTTTCCGAACTTACCCTTGCCTATGACGGCAATACGGGAAACGCCGTTCTCACATGGAACACCCCGCGTGGGGAAAACGGCGGGATGCTGGAAGAAGAAAAGCTGAGGTATAAGATAGAACGTATGCCCGGAAAGGTGATAGTGGCACGTTCTGCAAAAGGTAACAGTTTCTCCGAACCGGCCGATTTCCCATTTGATTCGTATCGATATGTGGTGACACCATATTATGCCGACAAGCCCTCTGAAACCGGCCGGAGCGCCACTTCAAACATCGTGAAGATGGGTTCACCCCTTCCTATGCCATATGATGAGACTTTCAGCTCCCCGTCGTCGCTCAACGGTTATACCCTTATCGATGCCAACGGCGACGGTAACGGCAGTGGTTGGGATTCTCCCGAATGGTGTTATGACGAAACTTATTATTGTGCGTTTTATTATGGGAAGCAAGGCAAGCCGGCCGATGACTGGCTTATTACCCCGGCTCTTGATTTTGACAGCGAGTATCTTTATACGCTGACATTCAAATACTATGCATATTACGGTTATGGGAGCAAGTTCCGGGTTGTCGTCGGGAATACTCCTACTGTGGAGGGGATGGATAAGGAGGTGCTGATGAAGGAAACCGTGTCGGATTTCTATGACCAGCCGGGAATCACGGAAACCGTGATATTCGCGCCACGGAAAGGTGACCGTTTCATCGGGTTCCACCACATATCGGAAACCATGGAACACCTCAGTATCGACGATGTGCATGTGGAAAGGTATCTGTCGGCCAATGTGCCTGGTGCGGTAAACGGCCTGACAGCCGAACGGAAAAGCGATACGGAAGTGGTCCTGGAATTTACAGTCCCGGAGATTACGGCGGGTGGTAAGGATTTGGACGGTTCTCCGCTGAAGGTTCAAATTGAAAGAAATGCCGCGACAGTCCCGGTTGGCGAACTTGCCGATGTAAAACCTGGCGAAAAGGTGAGATGGGCGGATACTGATGCCCCGACTGCAGTGAATGTGTATAGTGTTGCCGTGTATAACAGTAACGGTGAGGGGTTGAAAAAGGAAATCAGTATAGATTTGCGTAGAGGCTCACCGGTAGAAGTGGAGTCTGTGCGTGCGTCGTTTATCAATGATAAGCAGATTCTGATTGAATGGGATCCGTCAACATCAGCTACCGACGAGGAAGGGAGACCTGTCGACGTGGATGCCATACGCTATCTTGTGTACAAACCTGTACGGGATGCGGATGATAACATAGAGTACAAGGTTATCGGCAGGGATTTGGAGGAATGCCGCTTTATTGACAACGAGCCGCAGCTAGGGCTTCCCGCCGAAGGGCAACAGCCGCTGTTTTACTATGTGGCACCTGTCAACGGCGATGACGAAGGTTATGCCTGTGAATCAAACACGCTTATTTTCGGTGACTCGCGTCCGTTGCCTTGGTCGGAAACCTGGCCGAAGCAGGTGACGGAGAACGGTCAGTGGTTCCGTTCGCAGACAATGGGAGCCACATGGTATATCCGATACAAGGGTTATGAACCTTTGACCGACGGTGTGGACGGCTCGGGTGTGGTTACATGCGAGCCCAACCGGGATGTGGCGTTCGGTATGGGCGGCTTCATCTCCCCGAGATTGGACTTGACCGGCAATGAATCTCCTGAACTCTCATTCTGGATGTATCACGGGCCTGAATATACCGATGGAATCCAGCTTGCCATCGGGGTTGATGTCGGCGATTCCAGACAGAACCTCATCCCCGGGGCGGTTTTTGATGCCCGCAGCGAAGAACAGGGTTGGAAAAAGCATACGGTGTCATTGAAAGACTACACTCTCTATAAGGCGGCTTCTGTGGTGTTCTACGGTTACGTCCGTCCTGACAACTGCATCCATATCGACAATGTGTCGCTGACCGGGGACCGATTTGCCAAGGAGCTGAGTCTGACCGGCATTGCCGGACCTAAGGAATGCCGCACGGATGAGGTTGCCGATTTCGAAGTGTCGGTTGCAAACACCGGAACAACCGCATCAGGTAATTTCAGGATTGATTTCACTGTCGACGGTAAGGTTGCCGGAGGAAAGGAGATGGCAGGAATCGCATCCGGGGAGACATCGACGGCCTTGTTTTCATATGTGCCTGACAACGGACAGGCGGGTAAAACCCTCGACATCGCCTTTCGGATTACCGAGGCAACCGGTTCCGATACGAATCCGGCCAATAACGTCATGTCGGCGATGTTGGAAGTGAAGCAGGGCAATCTGCCATATGTTACATCAGTTGAAGGCTCTATCGACGGTGAGTCGGTGGCATTGGAATGGGGAATGCCCGACAAATGCGAGTTTACAGAGACGTTTACCGACAACTTCGAAGCTTACGAACCATTTGCGATTGACAATATCGGACAGTGGGTAATGCACGATGGTGACGGACTTTACAATCATTATCTGAGCAACGGCACCGGTGGTGTAATCGAATGGGAGAATAGCCGCGAGACGCAGGCGTTCATAGTGTTCAACGTCGGGGAAATCATCTACCCGATGCCTTTCGCCCCCATTTCGGGCAGCCAGTTCCTGGCATCCTGGCCTGCTGCCGGTGGAGCGAATGACGACTGGGTAATCTCCCCGGAACTTGACGGCAGGGCACAGCTTATCTCATTCTATGCCCGTTCCATGATGGAAGGCAGTGATGCCATTAACGTTTTGGTTTCTAAGACCGGCAACAACCCCTCTGATTTCTATAAGCTCAACGGGGCAACCCCGATAAAACTTTCTGCCGGATGGCAGCTGCTGCATTTCGCACTTCCTGAAGGTTCGCGGTATTTCGCCATACAGAATGTGGGTGATAACGGCACCGGGATTATGATTGATGACATAATGTATCATGGTTATCCTACCACTGCGTTTATTCCTGATGGTTATAACGTTTACCGTGACGGTAAAAAACTGAATGACGAGCCTTTGACGGAGCGGAAATATACAGACTTCGATATAGCTTCAGGCAACAGCTACCGTTACAGCATCGCACCTGTGTTCGGCAATCGGGAAGGCCGCATGTCGGATTACCTTCTGATTGAGGCGTCGGGTATCGGAACCACATCTGTTGACAGTGGTATTGAGATTGCCACGGCTCCCGGTGCTATAATCGTTACCGGTGCTTGTGGCCGCAGGATTTCGGTCTGCGCTGTTGATGGCCGTTTAGTGGCGTCTGTCGCGGCAGAGGCAACCGAACGGATTGAGGTAGCCCCTGGGGTTTACATTGTAAATGCCGGTGAAACTACTTCGAAAATTGTGGTCAGATAACTGGTCATGCTAAATTAATAAAAGGTATTACCTGTTGAATAACATACATATATGAGAAAAATCGCGACATTTATGACATGCCTGGCCGTGTCAGCGACAGTAATCAGCCTGGTGGCGGTGGAAATGCAGGGTTTTCCCGGTTTGACGCGTGCCTCAATCACGCGTGGGGAACTTAATGATACGGGGATGGCGAAATCCACAACTCTCAATCCCGGGTCATCTGCCAGAACTCGCACACAGACTTTTGTCCCGTTATCATCCAGCGATGCGGAGGATGTATCCGGCAATGTCCTGTTGGCTGCATACCCGCCCCGGGAGGACAAGTTTGACGGGTTCATCGCCCTTGATGCCGACGGTGACGGTATTACATGGACATTTGACAGAAAGAAACAGTTTGGCGGTTTGGTGACAGAATCATGGTTGGAAGTCAATCCGTTATACGGGCAGACAGGTTGCTGGGATGACTGGGTGTTCATTCCGGTGGAAATGGATGCCGAAAATGCCGATTTGCACTTGAGTTTTTTTGCTTCTACACAGTACCGTGGTGCATCTGATGTGCATAATTTCAAAGTATATTTCGGAGATGAGGCCGATCCTGAGGCGATGACCACTGTTGTGATGGACAAGGAGGGTTATATTTCGGAATCCACCACATGGGAGTATATCACCCCTCTCGAAACCGATTTTACGGCAAGCGGGCACGGCATATGCTATTTGGGGATACATGTTACTTCTTCTGTCGATAGCGGGTATCTGCGCGTCGGGGAAATCACTCTCAGCCGGACTGAAACCCCTTCTGAGCCTGTTGGTCCTAACGGGGAGATTTTCGAGATGCATCCCACGGAAGAGGAATTCGGGATGTGCCAGATAATCGATGCTAATGAGGATGGTTGCACTATATGCCAGTGGGTTGTTACCGGGGCTGACGGAAGGTTGTTTGACTGGCCCATACACTATAACTCCCTCCAAAGCGGGACCCCGGCAAAAGGCGATGCCGACGAATGGCTCATTACCCCGGCAATTAAGCTGTCGACGTCCGACAAAATCCATACCCTGAGTATCGATGCCCTGACCACAGGTTCGACGTTCACAGATGCGTTCGAGATTGTTATCGCGACTGAAGCCACATTGGAAGGGATGAAGGCAGGTCGGCAGATTATGAACGAACCGGCTGTGACCAATGAGGAATATAAGACATTTACTTCCAGGTTTGCCGTGGAAACCCCCGGGTATTACTATATCGGGATTCATATAAATTCGCTGATTTCTACAGGTTGGAGGATTTCGATGAAGGATTTGAAGGTTTGTGTGACGGAACAATCTGCCATGGTTCCCGGCCCGTGTTCCGACCTTGAAATCGTACCCGACCCGCATGGACGACTTGAAGCAACCGTGAACATGACTTTGCCAAAACTGTATATGAATTCCTTGGTGATGCCTGAGCAGGAGTTGGTTACGGTTGAAGTTGAGTCGCCGGTTGACAGGCAGACCGTTTCGGGAAAGCCCGGTGAGAAGGTGTCGGTAACGATTGCCGCAGCCGACGGCAATAACCTTATCGTGGTTGACACGAAGAATGCCGACGGCAACGGCTCCCAAAGTAAAGGACAGGTGCGTTGCGGACTTGACGTGCCGGTAAATCCTGTCGTATCGGCAAAGGTCAGCGATGACAACATGTCGTTGCATCTCTCATGGGAGGCTCCGGTAACAGGTCTGAACGGAGGGATTGTGGATCCGTCGGCCGTTAAATACCGTCTGTACACCTATCAGGGTTCTGGCAATTCTGGGGGATGGATTCTCACGGTTGACAACATAAGCACCTGCGAATATACCTATACAGCGTCATCGGAAAAACAGGAGTTGCACCAGGTAATGTTGTCGGCCTATAATGACAAAGGTGAGAGTGACGGCGGCTATGAATCCTTCGCCTCGGCGGTGCTTGGGAAACCGTATCCGCTACCAATGAACGAGAATTTCACCGGGGGAGCACAGGCATACAACGGCCTGCTGATTGATTATCCTACCGAGGAACATACCGCGTCGTGGGCACTTGATATGCCCTCGGCAGTCGGTATCAGCGGCGGCCCGTCATATGCCCTTATGTGCGTGAATATGGATATGGGGAAAGCGATGGGTTATGTGGAACTTCCGAGATTTTCAACCGCAGGTTGTAAAAAGACCCGTCTGAAGCTAACAATGTATATTGATGATTTCTCGGCACGTGCGGAAATATCCGTTTACGGGCAGGAGGGGCGTGAAAAGGCTGAAATCATAAGGACGATCGACAGTTCGGCTGGCGACGGGTGGACGGATGTGTTCATCGACCTTCCTGAAAAATATGACGGGCGTGAATGGGTAGTGTTGGCAATTAATGTGACGACGTTTGACCCGTCGCAGATATTCGTGCTTGGCGGTTATGAGATTTATGAACGGCATGCCGACGATTTTGGCGTAATCCGGATTGAGATGCCCCCTTATGTGACCTTGGGTGATGAGACGGGGTTTGTTGTCACGGAAGGCAACCGGGGATACAACACGGCGCCGGTGCCTGCGGTCAAAGCCCGTGTGATGGACGGCGCTGTCTGCCTGACTGATGTTGAAATGGAGATGCCCGGAATTTCATCGCTTGCAGACGGGGAAACCATAGAATGCCTCGGGAGGCTGAAGTTTGACTGTGCCGATATGTACCGTAAGAATCTCACACTGGAAGTAAATATTGACAACGAGGACGAGAATCCTGGGAACAATGTAGGTCGGGCGGATTTCCGTGTAGGTATCGGTGGGATGCCTGTGGTATCGGATATAGCAGCCACGCTGGTCAATGACGGCAGTGATGTGATGTTGTCATGGGATAACCCGTATGCTTACGGGGTGGTGGAAAATATGGAGGCTTATCCGCATGGTTGTTATTCAGGAACCATCGGCCGGTGGAAAAATATCGACTATGATGGTGCGACTACCTATGTTACCGAAACGTTCTATATCCCCGATGCCGGACTTCCGAAAGCATTCCAAGTGGTGAACAAGATGTTGTGCGGCATGGATGGATTGCTATGCCCTTCAGGCGACCAGTTCCTGATGGCCTTCAGCCCGGAACAGGCTGTTGCCGACGACTGGCTTATCTCCCCGCAAGTCAAGGGTGGGTCAACTGTCTCATTCCAACTGACATCGTTGGCCACGGAATTTAAAGAAAGCGTGGAGGTGATGTGGTCGGAATCTGATGATGAGGCTGATTCGTTCAAAGTGCTGGAATCGGTTGTTGTAGAATATGAGGGATGGGCCGGTTATGAATTTACCCTTCCTGAAAATGCGAAGTATTTCGCTATTCATTACATAAGCGACGATAAGTTCGGCATATGCATCGACGACATAACATATGACCCGGTAAATCCGGAAGTTGAAATTTCGGGTTACAATATATACCGCGACGGGGTAAAGGTTGCTGACGGCCATAAGGAAACGGTATATACCGACTCTGACATCCCCGCCGGATCGACTTGCGATTTCAATGTCGCGGTAGTCGGGACCAAGAATGGTGTCAAGGTTGAATTCCCCCGTTCGGCCACTGTGTCATCGCCGCGTACCAGCAGTATCGAATCGGTGAATGGTGCATCTAAAACGGTGTACGGAGGCAGCGGATGTATAATCGCAGAAGGTTACGAAGGGGCATCGGCCGAGGTGTTCGATGTCAGCGGTATTATGGTGGCAAAGGCTGAAAACCTGCCTGTTGACTACAAGGTTTCCCTTGAAGCCGGAATCTATCTTGTGGTTATCGGCGGCGAAAGCCATAAGGTTGCCGTGCGTTGAGAAAACCTGTCGGGCCTGTTACGTAAAAGGATTTGGCATCAGCCATTGCTTTTACAGAGTATGATAAATGGCGGTGTGTCAAAATTCAATATTTTGGCACACCGCCTTGGTTTTCGCCCGGACGGCGAGAGTACAGTCAGAATGGCTCAGATGGGTCATTATGACACACCATCATTGTTTTCTATGCCTAACTTTGGGTGGTTTGGATTTGCAGAATAGGCAGTGAAAACTTATCTTTGCCACGCGTCTTGAGGGGGTGCGATAAAAAGATGCGTTAAGAATTAGTGAATTTGATAAAATAAATGTCGGTCAACAAAGTAATATTGGTGGGGAATGTGGGGAAAAATCCTGAAATTAAGTATGTCGGGAACCGTCCGTATGCCACATTCTCGCTTGCCACATCCGACCCGGCCTATACCAACGCCCAGGGGGTGACAGTGCCGGAGCGCACCGAATGGCACAATATCGTGATGTGGGACCGCCATGCCGAGACGGCGGAACGCTACATAACCAAAGGCACGAAATTATACCTGGAAGGGAAATTGCGGACACGGGTGTGGGAAGACCGCAATGCCATAAAACGCTCCGTTACGGAAATCGTGGTCGAAGGGTTCGACATCCTGTCGCGGGCCGTAAGCAGCAATTAGTTATAGGCTGCGGTGTTTCTGACAGGAATCTTTCATGACAAACAAATCAATAAATTAACTATAGATGGAAAAAGTAAAAGCAAATGCAAACCGGGTGCCCCCTGTGGCCGACGGGGAGCAGAAAGTGGTTTATGCCGACACTGACCCCGTGGAACTTCCTGAAAACGCGTTCCGTGAGCTTGGTGCCGACGAGCATTACAGGCCGTTGATGCATCCGGCACGTCAGTACAAGGAGGTTACTGTTTATTCCATAATCATGGGTTTGGTGCTGTGTGTGATTTTCAGTGCCGCCGCTGCCTATCTCGGTCTTAAGGTAGGGCAGGTGTTCGAGGCCGCCATCCCCATCGCCATTATCGCCGTGGGGCTTTCGGGTGCACTTGGCAAAAAGGACGCCCTTGGCCAAAATGTGATTATCCAGTCGATCGGGGCATGCTCCGGCGTGGTTGTTGCCGGGGCGATTTTTACCCTTCCGGCGCTTTATATCCTGCAGGCCAAATATCCTGAAATCACCGTTAGCTTTTTCCAGATTTTCCTGAGTTCGTTGCTTGGCGGTATATTGGGAATCCTGTTTTTCATTCCTTTCCGTAAATATTTCGTGAAGGATATGCACGGCAAATATCCTTTCCCTGAGGCGACAGCGACTACGCAGGTGCTTGCCAGCGGCCAGGCAGCGGGTGCAGCCAACGGCTCGCAGGCCAAAACGCTTGTAGTGGCATCGCTTATCGGCGGTATCTATGATTATGTTGTGGAAACATTCGGTTTCTGGGCCGGGACGCTTTCCACCACCGTAAGCTCATGGGGTGAGGCCGTGGTGGAAAAAACCAAACTGGTGCTGAGCTGCAACACCGGTGCCGCTGTGCTCGGTCTGGGCTATATTATCGGTCTGCGTTACGCATTCATCATATGTGCCGGTTCATTCTTTGTGTGGTGGGTGATTATCCCTCTGATGGGTACTTACGGTAATGCGGAGATTGCGGCGCTTTCACCGAACGAGATATTTGGCAATTATGCCAGGATGATAGGTATCGGCGGTATCGCCATGGCCGGTGTAATCGGCATAGTGAAATCATGGCCTATAATCCGTCAGGCAGTCGGTCTTGCCGGACGTGAGTTCAAAGGCGGTGCCGGTGCCGGAGCTGCACGCCCGGTGCGTTGGCAGTGGGACATCTCGATGAAGCATATCGTTTTCTTCATCGCTATCGCCCTGGTTGCAGTGCTGTTGTTTTTCGGGTTCGGTGTAATCAACAACTGGTGGCAGGCGCTGGTGGCCTGGCTTGTGGTGAGCCTTATCGCATTCCTGTTCACAACAGTTGCTGCCAATGCTATCGCTATTGTTGGTTCCAACCCGGTTTCGGGTATGACCCTTATGACATTGATTATAGCATCTGCCATCTTTGTCGGTATCGGGCTTAGCGGCACTTCGGGCATTGTGGCTTCGATGATTATCGGAGGTGTGGTGTGCACGGCGCTTTCTATGGCTGGCGGATTCGTGACCGACCTTAAGGTCGGCTATTGGCTCGGTTCCACTCCCCGCAAGCAGGAGCAGTGGAAATTCCTTGGTACCTTGGTCTCCGCTGCCACTGTTGGCGGTGTGATGCTTGTTCTGAACCAGGTGTATGGGTTCTCAGGCGAAAACGCCCTTGTAGCCCCGCAGGCCAATGCAATGGCAAAGGTTATCGAGCCGTTGATGATGGGTGGCGATACACCTTGGATTCTCTATATGACAGGTGTGGTGCTCGCCCTGCTGCTTAACTGGCTCGGTGTCCCGGCGCTGGCATTCTGCCTTGGCATGTTTATCCCGTTGTCGCTCAACACCCCGTTGCTTGTCGGCGGTGCTATCGCATACTTTGTAGGAAACAGCTCGAAGGATAAGGCTGTGAATGATGCACGACGCGACCGTGGCACGCTTATCGCCTCCGGCCTGATTGCCGGTGGTGCATTGTTCGGTGTGTTTGCCGCCCTCACCCGCTTCTTCGGTTTCGAGTATGTTTGCGGTGTGTCGGCCGGCATGCTCCAGGTTTACGGCATTATCGCATATGTATTGCTGATTGCCTACCTGTGGTGGGATAGCTGCCGTGCGAAAAAATAAGCATATTTCAAGATGACTTCTGTTGCGGAAGGGGAGGACGATATGATTCTTACCATCGGTGTAAACAGGTCATCGGATAAGTTTTCTGACAGTACTCTCGCCATCCTGGCGAAAACTACGGCGTTGTGCCAAAATATTGAATTTTGGCACAACGCCTAACATATAAACGGATGAACAGGAAGATACTTGCATTGGCGGTTCCGTCGATTGTGGCTAATGTCACAACCCCTTTGCTAGGGTTGATTGACACGGCGATAGTGGGGCATATGGGTGATGCGGCCTATATAGGGGCAATTGCCGTGGGTGGCGTTATGTTCAATATGCTCTACTGGCTGTTCTCGTTTCTGCGTGCGGGCACTTCGGGGTTATCGGCGCAGGCTTATGGGGCTTCCGACCGGGATGAAAGCGCCCTGGTGCTTTATCGCTCGCTTTTGGTGGCATTATGTGCCGGGGTGGGGATGGTGCTTTTGCAGTGGCCTGTATTGTGGTTGTTGAGGGCGTTTGTCGATCCAGACCCTGTGACGGGTGCCCTTGCTTCGGATTATTTCGCGATATTGATTTACGGCGCACCGGCGGTGCTTGGCACTTACGCACTTTCGGGGTGGTTTCTCGGTATGCAGAATTCGCGTATGCTCATGGTCACATCCATTGTGATAAACCTGTCGAACATCGCTGTCAGCCTGTTGCTGGTGTATGGCCTCGGATGGAAGATTCCCGGGGTGGCCGTCGGCACGCTGGTTGCCCAATGGCTCGGCTTTTTCACAGGTTTGTGGCTGCTTCGTCGTTACAAGCTTCAACGTCCGCAGTGGCGCCAGGTAGTGAAGGGTGACCGTTTGCGCCGTTTTTTCAGGGTGAACTTGGATGTGATGTTGCGAACGGTCTGCCTGATAGCCGTTACGGTGTGGTTTACAAGGCAGGGGGCGGCTCAAGGGGCTGTTATCCTGGCGGTAAACACGTTGCTTATGCAGCTTTTCCTGTTGTTCTCGTATATGATGGACGGGTTTGCATTTGCCGGTGAGGCTTTGGTTGGGAAATATGTGGGTGCCTGTGATTCCAGGGCTTTGCGCCGTTGCATTAAATGGGTGTTTGGCTGGGGATTTGCATTGGCGGCATTGTTTACTGCATTATATTTTTTAGGAGGGGAGGCTTTCCTGGGGATTTTATCGGGAGATGCCGATGTTATTTCTGCTTCGAAAGAATATTATGCATGGGCTGCCGTGGTGCCTTTTGCCGGTTTTGCCGCTTTCGTTTGGGACGGGGTTTTTATCGGAGCCACGCTTACGCGGCAGTTGCTGTTGTCGATGGCAGGGGCTATGGCAACGTTTTTCGCAGTGTTTTTCCTGTTTTTCCCTTCGATGGGCAATCATGCGTTGTGGCTTGCGTTTATAATGTATCTGTTTATGCGCGGTGCGTTGCAGACTTGGTTGTTTAGAGTTGTAAGTTATAAGTTGTAAGTTATAAGTTGTAAGTCGTAAGTTATAAGTTGAGAGAGATATGAGACTGTTTTGTGTGATATTGGTGGCCGTGGGTGCGTGGTTTGCGGCCTGTGCGGAGGATTCCGGGTTTATGAAAACGGATTATATGAAGTATGTGCAATGGGGTGATGATGCCGTGGCCAAAAGCAAATGGGGCGAGGCCATAACGTATTATGAGGAGGCAATGCGAACCGAGCCTTCCAACCCGCAGAATGTGATGCTCCTGTCGAATGTGGGGATGCTTCATCATTATGCAGGTAAGGATTCGTTGGCATTGCACACTCTTTCCGAGGCACGTGCAATGGCTCCGGCTTCGGTTGTGATTCTTAAAAACCGTGCCCAGGTGCTTGCCGATATGAACAGGGTTGATGATGCGATGCGTGATTATGACCTGTTGCTGTCGATGGATTCGACATATACCGATGCATGGTTTGGAAGAGCCGCGCTTAATCTGCGTATGGCGCGCTATGACAATGCCGAGGCTGATGCCTTGAAATTATTGGCTCTACAGCCTGATAACCTGCAAGGCAAATATGTGCTTTCGTTGATTTACAGTAATACGGGGCGCCCGGCTGAGGCAATCCCGATGTTTACCGCTCTGATTGACGATAAGCCGCAGGCTCCTCTTTATGCCGACCGTGCTTTGTGCCGGTTGCAGCTCGACGAGCTGCCCGAAGCTGCCGATGACATTGCTCGCGGTTTGGAACTGAATCCCGATGAGGCTGAATTGTATTACTGTCGTGCCATCCTTAATCTCAGGCGTTTCAGGGAGGAGGATGCCCGCAAGGATGCCGATAAGGCAATCGAACTGGGAATGTATGCCCCGATGGTCAATGCCCTTTGGGGTGGTAAGTCAAAATGAGAATTGGCACACGGCACCGAAGCGTTTGGCGTAACGGTTTGCCCCGTCGCGGTTCATGCGGCGGCCGAGGTCGAACTCTGCGGCGACCTGCAAGCGTGGCAGTATGTTCCAAAACACGTTGATGTCGGCACACCAGCCGTATCGGTATTCGCCTGGTGCAACAGGATGTTTGGGCAGATAGTGGGTCTGGCTGAACGATGCGCTTGTAAACAACGCATGTGAAAAGTTATATTGGATTCCGAGGCAATAGCCTAACGAGCGCGGGGCATACAGGTTGCCCGGGCGGTCGGGGTTAGGCACCAGGTCGTAGTTCCCGGCGAGAAGGTCGTTGGTAAGCCCGCCGTATCCATGGCCGTAGTTGAAGGTAAGGTAGGTGGTAAGTGGCGGTAGCGGGTGTGCCATCGAACTGAGCTGCACTGCCCAACCGGCCACGTTGTGGTTCCGTTCCTCAATCAGGTCGCGGTAGCCTAGGTTGCGCACGATGCCCGATAAACGGACATGCTCGCCGTCGCCCCATTGATATTGCAGGAATGCGGAGAAATCGGGCAGCCATTCAGATGTTTTAGCCGTTTCCCCGTTGGAAACGTCGATTTGCGATGACGGGTTTTCCAATGAGACTGCAAGAGTCCAATGCTGGCGGAACGTAGGCATATACCTTACCAGTACATCCGTTTTTGAAAGTTTGTTGGTGGCACCTTGGGCATCGACTGTAGGGGCCATGGCCGCAGGGTCGGAGAATGTGGAGTTGGCATAACCTATGGTGAAGTCGCGCAAGGTTGCATAAGCCTTTTTCAGATGAAGCCCTCGGCCTTGGTATCCGTTGAAATTTGCTTCGATATACAGGCGGTAGGTGCCGATGGGGCTTTGCCCTGACATCTGTAGGAAGAGGGCCGTACCGGCAGGTGTGGTGCCTAACTTGCGTGTCGACGCCGGGTTTTCAGGAATCGGGATAAGATAGGGCATAAACCCGTTGGAGGGTATGGCACCGCCCCAGTCGAACCATCCGCGCATCCTTACCACCCCGCCGATTCCCATAATTAGTTTGGCACTTTTGCTGAGGAACAGGAAATTGGGTGTTTCAGGATCTTGCATGTGGCGGAATTGGTCGTAGTAGAATGCTGCCACGAGATTGCGGAGGGAATCCTGCTGCGGAGTGCGTATAGGTGAGTTCAGATGAATCACACGCGGGGAATCATCGTCGAGATTTATAATCTTTGTAGTTGCGATTACCGAGTCGTTATGGGCGGCCATAAGGCTTTTTTTGCCGGAGGCTGCCGCACCTAGTGCTGATAATGTGCATAATGCGGCTATAATGGCCGCCAACATCCCTTTTTTCATCATATTGGAATTTTTGGTGATATATCCTGTCCAGGAGTGCAGATAGGTTGTTTAACATTGTTTAAACAAAATCATATCCCGATAGGTTTTCACCAGGTGTAAAAAGGGGTGGCGGTCATTCGGAGTTATTGAAAATCAGGATGGAGGCAATGGATTGCGTGATGTGCTGCAGGCCGGTTTCAACCGAGGGTAAGGGTGGAGAAGAGGGACGGGTAGAGGTGGCGGGCGGCATGGAGAATGTCGTCGGGTGTAAGCGACATGATTCGGTCGCGGGTTTCGGACGGGGAGTGAACTTTGCCTAAGAAGAGTGTGGCGCGGGCAGCGCTGAGTGCCATTTGCTCGCAGTTGTCGGTGGCTACAACGAGCTGGCCGAGGTATTGCTGTTTCGCTGCGGCAAGAACACGTTCTGTCAACGGGCTTTTGGTGATTTTATCCAGTTCTTTCTTTACCAGCTCTGCACACCGGCCGGCATCGGAAGGGTCGCATCCGAAATAAATCGAAAACAGGCCGCAGTCGCTCATCATGTTCAGGTTGGCATCGACGGTATAGACCAGGCCGCGTCGTTCACGTAAAGCAACGTTTAGGCGTGAATTCATCCCGGGGCCTCCGAGAATATTGGTCAGAAGTCCGAGCGCTATCCGTTCATCACTATGTATGCCCGGAACGGCTGCGCCCATAACGCAATGTGCCTGATGGGTGCCGAGGTCTCGCCGGGTATTGAATCCTGCAACAGGTTTCGGGGCAATGCGTGTGGGTGCCATCCCGCCAGCCGTGGCCATATCGCCGAATCTGCGTGCGATTACGTCTGCCACCCTTTGCGGCGGCATCATACCGCTGTAAAATGCCACCATGCGGTTCGGGGTATATGACGTGGTTATATATCGGCGGCATACGTCGGAGGTGAAACGTGATAATGTTTCCGATTCCCCCAGGATGTTGTGACCGAGCTGTGAACCGTTGAAAAACAGGTTTTCGAATTCGTCGAATACGGCTTCCGATGGTGTGTCAAGGTAGCTGTCAATCTCTTCACGCACCACTTCGCGTTCTTTTTCAAGCTCTTTTTCAGGGAAAACGGAGTTCCGCAAAAGGTCGGAGATTAGTTCGACGGCACGCGACAGGTTGCCGTGAGGGGAAACGGAGTAGACGGTAGTTTCCTCTTTCGAGGTGAAAGCGTTAAGTTCGCCTCCTACCGCTTCCATACGGTTGATTATGTGGCTTGCCCTACGATGTGTGGTGCCTTTGAAAATGGTATGCTCTACGAAATGTGCCAGGCCGTAGAACCCGGGTTGTTCGTCGCGGCTGCCGGAGTTGATTGTAACCCCGAAGTAATCGACTTTCGACTGTTTGCGAAGGCACACAATCCGAAGCCCGTCAGGGAGTGTGAAAATTTCTGTAGGCTGATGTTGCTGCATGGGCGGGTGTGATATTGTCAATGCTTCCTCATTCGGGATCAACCCATTTCCCGTCAGCTTTCAGAAGGGCTATAAGCCGTTCGAGGGCGAGTTCCGAGGGGATGTTTTTTTCAACAGGTGTTTTCCCACGGTAGATGCTGACGTTCCCGGCTGCTGCCCCTACATAGCCATAATCGGCGTCGGCCATCTCTCCGGGGCCGTTGACTATACACCCCATGACTGCGATTTTAAGACCCTTGAGATGCGAGGTGGCCTCTTTGACGATTTTGACGGTTGACTGGAGGTCGAACAACGTGCGTCCGCATCCGGGGCATGAAACGAATTCAGTGCGTGAGATGCGTCGGCGGGTGGCCTGTAGGATTCCCAAAGCCAGGCGGTGCCGGGCTTCTTCAGTGATGGTGTCGGCAACAAGGTCGATGCCGTCGATCAGCCCGTTCAGAAGCAGGGCGCCGAAATCGGCTGATGAGCGGATTACCACCTTTTCCGGGTCAAGTCCGTTGTAGGTGAGGCGTGCGATTACCGGGATTTGAATCCCTGAAGCAGTGAGTGCATGGATGGCTGCCGAGAGTTCGCCAACAGGGTTGGGGTGTGACGAAGTCAGCACCATCACTTTGCCGGGTTCTGTCCGTGCAATGTCAACAAGCTGCTCATGAGGCAGCGAGGCATCGGCAAGGATTGTTCCCGGCTCGATGATGTCATATCCGGCCACTACCGTAAGGGAACCGCCACCCACATTCCCAATGCGGTGCGTTGTGCGTTGTTGCGGGTTTACAGGGTCGTATCCCGGCGCTGTCGAACCTTTGATTGACGGGGCGTTGCTGCGGGAGGCAATGTAGTCGGCCAGTTCGCGTGCTACCGGGATTTCGCATTCCGGGTCTTCGCTGAGCGACACACGGATGGTGTCGCCTATCCCTTGCGCGAGAAGAGTGCCTATACCGGCTGCCGAGCGGACGCGCCCGTCCTCCCCGTCGCCAGCCTCGGTAACACCGAGATGCAAGGGGAAGTGCATATCTTCCTTATCCATGGCATCGACCAGCAGGCGCACTGTGTGAACCATCACCACTGTGTTGCTGGCCTTTATGGAAATCACAATGTCGTGGAAATCATGCTTGACCGCTACCCGCAGGAATTCCATGGCGCTTTCCACCATCCCTGCGGGGGTGTCGCCGTAACGGCTCATTATCCGGTCGGATAGCGAGCCGTGGTTCACCCCTATGCGAACCGCAGTGGAGTGCTTTCGGCATAATTCCAAAAACGGGCCGAAAGTATCCTCGATTTTCTGTAGCTCGCGTGCATATTCCTCGTCGGTGTATTCAAGTTGTTTGAATACCCTCCCCGGGTCGACGAAGTTGCCGGGGTTGATGCGCACTTTTTCAACCTCGGTTGCGGCTGCAAAAGCCGCTTTGGGGTTGAAATGTATGTCGGCAACCAGTGGAATCTGGCATCCACGGCGTCGCAACTCCTTGCGTATTTCGCCCATGCTGCGGGCTTCGCGCTCCCCTTGGGCGGTTAGACGGTCGATGTCGGCTCCGGCGGTTGCAATGCGTTCGGCCTGGTCGGCAGAAGCGGCGATGTCGTTTGTCGATGTGTTGTTCATTGACTGGAGGCGCACCGGGTAGTCGCTTCCTATAAGCACATCACCAACGCGGGTGGTGGATGTGGGGCGGCGGTTGTAGTCGAAAACGCTCATGTGGGGAGGTTGCTGGTTTACGTGGGTTGGAATCAGTTGGTTTTGAAATCGTAGGCTATCTCTTGCAGGTCGGCATTTGCCTTTACGATTTTTTTGCCAAGGTTGCTGCGCCATGCATTATAGCGTGTGGCAAGGCTTTCATCGGCCAGCGCGAGGATGCGGGTTGCCAATACGGCGGCGTTCATGGCGCCGTCGATACCGGTTGTTGCCACGGGTATGCCCGGAGGCATCTGTGCGATTGAGAGCAATGCGTCCTGTCCTTGGAGTGTCGCACTCAGGGGCACTCCTATGACCGGCAGCGGTGTTATTGCGGCAATCACACCCGGAAGTGCGGCAGCCATGCCGGCGCCTGCAATAATAACCTTGATGCCGCGTGCTTGTGCCTCGCGTGCGAAATCAGCCACTTCGTCGGGGGTACGGTGTGCCGACAGGGCTAGCATTTCAAACGGGATTTCCATATCGTTGAGGAAATCGGCGGCTTTTTTCATTACGGGGAGGTCGGATGTGCTCCCCATTATAATACTTACTTGAGCGTTCATTTTATATGTCGATGTATTGGGTGTTTATTATTGGAAGTGATGGATAGGCCGATTTAAATGCATCGAAGGGGGAGGGTGGCTACATCCTGTTAAAATGCGGGAAGTTGCGCCCCTGAAAAGAACCAGGTGGGAAGGAACGTGCAGAGAAAGCCGTTTGCAAAACCTGCGCCTACCTGCAAAAGTGTGTGGCGTTGCAACACAAGCCGTGATGTGCACACCAATCCTGCAAGAATCACCCCCGCAATGAATTCCCACTGCATTTCAACCGGGCTGTTGCCGCTGCACATCAGGAAGAACAACATGGCAACGATGCCACCCATCCCGGTGGCGTGACCGCTGATTTTCCAGAAACGGTTTATGACGGTCAGCAACACAAGGGAAACTGCTCCCCCCACGGCAAACATGGATAGCCATACCGGCGCGTTGACGAAGCGGTAGTAGACCGCAGTGCCGATATAGCACAATCCTGTGATAATATATGGGACTGTGCGGTCAGAGCGCTCGTTGAGCGTCGGGTCTTTTACCACACCGGTCTTACTTAGCAGGAAGATGGCAATTACCGGGATGATGCAAGTTGCCACAAACGTGGCAGCTATCACCACGGCCTTGGCCTTGTCGGGGCTGTAGCAAAGATATGATAACCATATGGCAAGGGCAATCCCGTATGTACCCATCAGCAGGGGTGAACATATTGCCGAAAGGAAGCGGGCGGCTGCTGTTATTGTTTTCATCAGGTGATGCGTTGTGAGGTTGGACAAATATCGGGTTATGTTTTTTTTCTCAGGCGTGCTACCGGGAAACCGAGGTTTTCACGGTATTTGGCCACTGTGCGCCTTGCTATGTCGAATCCGGCGTCGGCAAGGAGTGCTGTGATTTCGCGGTCGCTCAACGGTTGCGATGGTGATTCGTTTGCTATCGCGTTGCGGATTTCGGCGATTATGCGGTTGGCGGTCACCGTGTCGTCATCTTCCCGTAGTTTTTCATTGAAAAACTTTTTCAGCGGGTAGAGTCCCCGGAGTGTTGCCACATATTTTCCCTGTGTGGCACGTGATATCACTGACAGGTTGTAACCCGTAAGCGCAGCGATGTCGCGCAGCACCATAGGGCGTATATCCTCGTCCTCCTCTGTGATGAAGAAGCGGTGCTGTAGTTTCACGATAGCCGACATCACATTGAATAATGTTTCCTGTCGCAGGGAAACGATTTTTATGAAGTTTCGCGCATCATCGCGTTTCCGCCGGATAAACATCCGGGCTTCTTCAAGCCGTTTGTCGTTTCCGTCGGGCACCATGTTGTCATTGGCAAACGAGGCTTCCACCCGTAGTTCGGGAATCCTGTTGAGCAACGTAAGCGTCAGGTTCCCTTCGGGGTCGGCTTCTACGGCGAAATCGGGAGTTATGTGCCTTGACCGCTCTTCAAGCCCGGAAGATGCCAGGGCGCTTCCCGGTTTCGGGTTGAGACGCCCGATTACGGCCAAAGCTTCGTCGAGGTTCTCACGGGTAATCCCTATTGCCGATGCGATTTTGTCGAAATGCTTTTTGGTGAACAGGTCGAAGTATTTTTCGATTATTTCACGGGCTGTGATTGACTCTGCCGAGCGGGGTAGCCGCCGGAGTTGCAGGAGCAGGCAGTCGCGCAGGTCGGTAGCGCCTACGCCCGGAGGCTCCATCCCGCGCACTGTTTCCCAGATTCGTTCAATCTGTCGGGGCGTTGCGTCGATGCCTTCGTTGATGGCGAGATCGTCGGCCAGTGAGTTGACAGGACGGGTCATGTAGCCGTTGTCGTCGATGCTGCCTATTATATATAGCGCTATGCGTGTATCCTCTTCGTTGAGTGTAAGTTCGGATAGTTGCGCCGAAAGGAAGTCGATAAGCGTTTCACCCGATGCTGGTGCTGCGGGTTCGTTATAGGGCGTGTTGTCGAAATTGCGGCGAACAGGTGATGCACTCTCGAAAATATAATCGCCCATTGCCTGGGATGCCTGTTGGAGCGGCTGCTCAAGATAACCGGGCACATCATCTTCCGACCGGAAATCGGCCAGCTGCATATCCCTGTCGCTTTCGGTGAACACCTCCCCGTCCTCAGTGGCATGGGTGGCATTTTCCGCATCATTGTCGACCGCTTCAAGCGCAGGCATTTCATCGAGAGCCCGTTGCACTTCGTCTTCAGCCTCAGGCCCGGTCATTTCCAGCATACGCACAAACTGCACCTGCAGGGGCGTAAGCCTCTGCTGCTGCTTGAGTTCGGTTGTAAGTGAAAACGCTTTGTCCATCGGCATTAATCAGGGATTGGCCAATCCAGGAGCAATGGGGCGGTAGAATATGTCCTTATGTTCGATTGGTGTTACAAAATTACAAAATTTCGTGCAAATAGAGAACGGGATTCCGCATGCTACCATTCAAGTGTTGCCGAGGCTGCCCGGAGCTGGATGCCGAGCGGCGGGGTGAGTTTCGCGATTTTTACATATCCTGCCGTTATTGAGGGATAACGTGTTAGCACGGATTGCCTGATGCGTGCCGCCACATGCTCGATGAGGTTTGAGGGAACCGCCATTTCACGGGTGATGATTGCCGCGATTTCGGCGTAGTTGACTGTGTTGCCGAGTTCGTCGGAAACAGGCAATAATGCATCGTCACCATGTGAGGTTGATGGCGCTTCATACTCGGGTACAGGGTAGGTTAGTGACACTGATACTTCATAGAAGTTGCCTACACGCCGCTCCTGTTCCATGACCCCGTGGAAGGCATAAAGCCTCATGCGGTCGATTTCAATTGTAACCTTCATATTTTGCAAAGTTACATTATTTCTTGCCGCATAGTGTTATTTTGAGTAATTTTGTTCTAAGAAGTGATTTGGAGATTGAAGTCAAGCTGACTTCAATTTATTAGATAAGCTTAGACCGGATGGATTTGATATATTTTTCGTTATATAACCTGCAACCTGTTGTATGGATATGTGCGGTTTTAGCCGTTGCCGCCATGCTTTGGCTGTTGTCGGTTTATAGGGGCAGGGTGGTTTCTGTCAGCGATGCGGCGGCTGGGGATGTCGACGAGCCTGACGATGCGGCCTTTCCCCCCGTTTCAATCATAGTTCATGCCAATGACAATGCCGGCGCGCTTGGTGCCTTCCTGCCTGAAATTTTCCGGCAGGATTACCCGGCCCCGTTCGAAGTGATAGTGGTGAATGACGGTTCGGCCGAGGATGTAAGGGATTTGGTCGACCGCCTCTCGCTACAGTATCGCAACCTTTACCAGACCTTTGTGCCGGAGCAGGCTCACAACCTGAGCCGTAAAAAGCTTGGAATATCGTTGGGTATCAAAGCCGCACGTAACCCCTATGTGATTCTAACCTGTGCGGAATGCCGTGTGGCTTCCGACAGGTGGCTGCGCTTTATGGCTGCGCCTTTTGCAAAAGGTAAGGATGTTTCGCTCGGTTTTGCCCGCATCGACGGACTGGGAGGGATGAAAAACCGTTATGACGAGGCTGCCACGGCTGTGAAATGGCTTTCGGAAGCGCTGGCCGGGAAACCTTACCGTGGGATTGGTTATAACATAGGTTACAGCAGGGCGCTTTTTTTCGATGCCAAAGGCTTTTCCCGCTCGCTGACGTTTCATTACGGTGACGATGACCTGTTTATCAACCAGATTGCCACAGGGGGCAATACCGGGGTGGTGCTTGACCCTGGCAGTGTCCTTTCGGTTGAATGGCATGACCCCAGGCGGCTTTTGCGCGATTTGCGGATGCGTCATTGCTTCACGGAACGGTTCCTACCGAAAGGCGCGTCGCGCTTTTTCGCATTTTCCACTATAATGCTTTGGATATGGCTGGGGGCTGTTGTGACCGGGATAGTGTTTTCCTTGCCCAATGCCTTGCCTGCATGCTTTTTTGCCGCCTTGGTTCCTGCCCTTTGGATTCCGTTGGTGAAGGCATGGCGCAATGCCGGGGCGGTTCTCGGAATCGGGCTGTCGGCCTGGAAGCTGCCGTTCGTAATGATGGGACGCTGGAGGCGTTCGCTTAACTACGGCCTGAGGTGTGGCCGGACTTCGCGCAGGAATTACACGTGGCTGCAAAAATAAAGGTACTGCCGTGGCGTTAGATTAATAGATTGTCTAAAAATTTTTTCAAATGGATTGTCTGCTGATTTTTAGGCTCTTTTTGGTAAATTTTTAGCTTTAAAAATCTTTTGGAAAAAATTTCAGACAAACTCTAATAGATGTCGGGATTGACAATAAAGTTGTAAAAATAATCAGGCAATCTCTTACTACCAGTTGAATTATGGATTTGAAAAAGATATTGGCATTTGTGATTATGGCGGCTGTCTGCGCCGGAGCTTTTGACGCTGACGCAAAACGCCGACGGAAGAAAACACGTAAAAAGCCCCGTACCACCAGAGTGGTAATGAAAACACCCACGGCCTCCGGGCCTTTGTCGGAAACTGAGCCGTTTGTAGTGTTCGACCGCCCGATGCCTATAACCAAGGGCTTGGATAACCGGGTGATAGCGCTTTGGCAGAGCCATGGCAAATATTACGACCAGTCACAGCAGCGTTGGAAATGGCAGCGTCCGCGCCTGTTCGGCACGGTTGAGGATTTGTTTTCCCAGGGGTATGTGATGCCATATCTTATGCCGATGCTCGAAAATGCCGGGGCATATGTGATGTCGCCTCGCGAGCGCGACACCTCCCTGACTGAAATCATTGTTGATACTGACGGCTATCCCGAAGGGGATTTCTACCTGAAACAAGGAAAGCATCAATGGAAAGAGGGGAACGTTGGGAGCGGTTTCGCTTATAGCGGCGGCCAACTGACCGAGGGGCGTAACCCGTTTGTAGCAGGGACTTCGGAAACGGTGTCTACGGTGTCGGCCAGGCAGGCTTCGGAACAGAGCAATGCGGCATGGAATGCCGATATTCCTGCAAGGGGGCGCTATGCTGTCTATGTGTCGTATGCCTCACATCCCAACAGCGCCACAGACGCGCATTATAAGATAAACCATCTGGGGGGCACTACCGATGTGAAAGTGAACCAGCAGATGGGTGGCGGCACATGGCTCTATCTCGGTCATTATGATTTCGCAAAAGGGAAGCAGCAATTACCAATTGTGGAACTTTCCAACATATCGGACGACGATGATGCCGTTGTGTCGGCGGATGCCGTGAAAATCGGCGGAGGCATGGGCAATGTTGCACGTTCCCCGAAAAACGACCCAGACCTGATGCCCGTAACCTCTGATTCGCCACGTTTCACCGAAGGGGCGCGCTACTGGTTGCAGTGGGCAGGGATGCCGCGCAAGGTCTATAGCGAAAGTAACGGGGATGATGATTATACCGACGATTATAAAAGCCGTGCCTTATGGGTAAACTATCTGGCGGGAGGTTCCCCCATGCTTCCCGACAGTGTCGGGTTGAAAATCCCGGTCGATATGGCTTTGGCGTTCCATACAGATGCCGGAACCACCGAGGACGGCTCGGTTGTAGGCACTCTCGGCATATATTCGACCGACAGCGGCAATCTGCTTGGCGACGGACGCAGCCGTGTAGACTGCCGGTCGCTGACGGAAGCGGTTACCGACCAGGTTGCGACCGATCTGCGTGCATTGCACGACCCGATGTGGACTTTGCGAGGAAACCGCGACAGGAAATATTACGAAATCAGGGAAACCAAAGTGCCTGCAATGATTATAGAGCTGCTGTCGCACCAGAATTTCGACGATATGAAATACGGGCTTGACCCCGCGTTCCGTTTCGATGTTTCCAGGGCGGTGTATAAAGGGATTCTGCGTTTCCTTTCGAGGCGTTATAACACCCCTTATGTAGTACAGCCCCTCCCTGTAGGTCATTTTTCGATAAAGGCGCAAGGGGGAGGACGTTACAACCTGTCGTGGAGACAGACCACTGACCCGCTGGAGAAAACCGCCTATCCGAAATACTATGTTGTAGAGGAAAGAATCGACAACGGGGCTTTCCGCGCTGTTGCCACGGTTGCCGAACCTCGTTATGAGGTCACGGTTACCGACAGCCGCATACACAGTTACCGCATTGTTGCCGGTAACGACGGCGGGACATCTTTCCCCTCCGAGGTGCTTGCCCTCTACAACGATGGCAGCGGGGTGCCAAAAGCCAATATCGTTAACGGGTTTACACGGATTTCAGCCCCGGATACGTTTTTTGCCGGAGAGTTCAGCGGTTTCGATTATATGACCGACAGCGGGGTGGCTGATGTGGCAGATATAATAACTACCGGGCGGCAATATGATTACAGCCCTTCGTCGGAGTTTTTGAATAATGATGTTCCCGGCTACGGGGCGTCCCACGGCAATATGGAGAAAACCGTTACAGCCGGGAATACGCATGATTTTGTGTATCTTCACGGGCGGGCGCTTAAAAGCGCCGGGCTTGGGTTCGTGTCGTCGGGGGTTGATGCCTATTCCGAGGAGGTGGTGCTATCATCGGCCGGGACGCCTGAAAACCCGCCTGTGACCGATCTGATTTTGGGAAAGCAAAAGGAGATAATGCCCGGTAACGGGAGCCGTGGCACTAAATTCAAAGCGTTCCCGACCCTTTTGCAGCGCAGACTTGAAGCCTATTGCTCGCAGGGAGGGTCGCTGATGATAAGTGGAGCCTATATCGCGACCGATTTGATGGACAACCGTTTTGCCGATGCGGCAACGCGCGATAACGACCATAAGTTCGCCACATCGCTTTTGGGCTATGACTGGCAGCTGGGTAAGGGGTCGATTGACGGGAAAGTCAGTTCGGTGCCTTCTCCATTCAAACCGTTCGGGGTTCAGGAACATCTTACATTCGAGGTGACACCGACCCCCGACAGCTATGCGGTGGAGTCTCCCGACGCAATCCGCCCGTCGGGCATCGATGCCGCCACCATAATGCGCTATGACGAGAACGGCCTGTCGGCAGCCGTGGCGCTTGAACGGGCTTTTGAAAACGGAGGCAGCCTGGTGTCGTATCGTGTGGTATCGATGGGTTTCCCGTTTGAAACCATAAAGGGGGAATCCCAGCGTAACCGGCTGATGAAGGATATAATGACATTCCTTACGGGGAATAAAAACGGTGGCAGGCGCTGACCGTTCCGCCCCTTCATAAAACGCTTAAACATTGATTTCGAATCCTATACATATTATCATTTGCCATTATCATGAAGAACAGCGCAAAAAACATGTATAACCCCTGCCTTGATGCCGGTGGTGTGGCGATTACGCCGTTTATTTCCACTTCGGCTCTTAAGTCTGCGTTTGACAAATCCGGCCATGTATCCGACTATGTGTTTGTGTCGGTTCTACCCCACGAAGGGATGGCGGTAGTGCCGTCGCCGAATTGTTTGATGAGGATGACGGAGGTGGCTTGCGATATGAAGGCCGCAATGGTTTACTGCGACTATTCGGCGGTTACTGAATCAGGGATAGAGCGGCATCCTGTTATCGGCTATTCCCTTGGTTCGGTGAGGGATGATTTCGATTTCGGGCACATTGTGCTTTTGAATCGCGCCATGGTTTATGATGTGTTGCGCGATATGCCTGAATATGGTTTTGCTGCCTGGTATGCGTTGCGGCTGGCCTTGTCGCGCAGGGGGGCGATTGTGCGGATTCCTGAAACGCTCTATGCTGTCGACCAGACCGACACGCGTCTCAGCGGCGAGAAACAGTTTGATTATGTTAATCCACGTAACCGCGAAGTCCAGGTTGAAATGGAGCTGGCCTTCACATCGCATCTGCATGAAATCCATGCATGGCTCCCCGGGCGCTCTGCATTGATAAATCCTGAAGAGGGGGATTTCCCGGTCGAGGCATCGGTTATAATCCCGGTGCGCAACCGGGAGCGGACAGTGGCTGATGCCGTGCGTTCGGCACTGGCCCAAAAGGCCGGTTTCCTGTTCAATGTGATAGTTGTGGACAACCATAGCACTGACGGCACATCTGCAATACTGGAAGCTTTGGCAAATGAGGATAGCAGGGTGGTGCATATAGTGCCGGAAAGCATGACGCTTGGTATCGGGGGATGTTGGAACCTGGCGGTCAATGACAGCAGGTGCGGCCGTTTCGCCGTGCAGCTTGACAGCGATGACCTCTATAAGGATGCTTCGACCTTGCAGAAGGTGGTTGACACATTCCGCAGGGAAAGGTGTGCAATGGTTGTCGGCTCTTATGAACTTGTAGATTTCGCAGGCAACCCTATTCCCCCCGGATTGATTGACCATAAGGAGTGGACTGACGGGAACGGGCACAATAATGCCCTGCGTATAAACGGGCTTGGGGCGCCTAGGGCGTTTTTCACCCCGGTGTTCCGGCGCCTGCAGCTCCCGGATGTCAGCTATGGTGAAGATTATGCCATGGGGTTGCGGGTTTCGCGCAATTACTGTATAGGCCGGATATATGAGTCATTGTATCTGTGCCGCCGTTGGGAAGGGAATTCCGATGCCGCCCTGAGCGTTGAGAAGGTAAATGCCAACAATGCTTATAAGGATTGGTTGCGCACTGTCGAGATAAATGCACGCATAAACATGTCGCGTGAATCAGCTTGTCTGTAAATCATGATTCTCAGGAATGGAACTGACCACTGATATATTGATGGATTTCCACAAGCGCCAGCTTGAGGCGTGGCCTTTGGCCGATGCCGGTTTCAAAGGCTTGGCCGAAGTGCGATGCAAAGAGGTGGAGGTTGGAGATGTGGCGTTCAAGGTGCAGCATAACCGGGCGCGGATACGGTCGACCGGGGCCAAGGTCGACAAGGCTTCGGTGGCACAGCGGCCATGTTTCCTGTGCGATGTCCACCGGCCTTCGGAGCAGATGGAGCTTGTTGCCGGGAATGGTTACAAGATTCTGGTTAACCCTTTCCCGATTTTCCCTGTGCATTTCACTATTCCGGCCGAACTCCATGTGCCGCAGCTGATAAGTGCGGACGGGTGCGGACGGTTCATGGATATGGTGCGGTTTGCAGGGATGCTCCCCGGACTTGCCTTGTTCTATAACGGGCCGGCATGCGGGGCATCGGCACCCGACCATTTCCATTTCCAGGCTGTGGAACGGGCAGAGCTTCCCCTGCTGCAATGGGTTGAGGATGGCAGGAATGTGCCGTTTGAAATAATATCGGCGATGTTTCACAGCCCGGAAGAAGCCCGGAGGTGGATGGTTGCCGTGTGCGGTGAGTTGATGCGACGGGCTGAAAACAATGGGGAGCCGGAGCCGCGTATGAACGTGGTGTGTTCTGTGGTTTGCACCCATGCCGGAGTGAGCGGGAATGCAGGTGACCGATACGGCGGGATAAGGGTGGTAGTGATACCTCGGCGCGCCCATCGGCCTGATTTCTATGGAACCGGCGAGAACCAGGTTCTACTGAGCCCTGCATCGGTTGATTTGTCGGGGGTATTTATTGTCCCGTCACCAGCCGATTTTGAACAGAAGGTAACCCCCGCGCTGATACGTGAGGTTATCCGACAGACATGTTACGCCGAATTTGCATAAATTAAAGGCGGATTTTGGCAGTTTAACGCTTGTGGAGGTTGCGATTTGCAGAAAAAATCGTAACTTTGCACCTTGATAGTTATGGCTATCAACGAATAGAAAACTACCGTTTCAAAAGAAAATGAGACAATTAAAGATTTCAAAATCTATCACGAACCGCGAGAGCGCGTCGCTTGACAAATACCTTCAGGAAATTGGTCGAGAGGAACTTATCACTGTAGAACAGGAAGTGGAACTCGCCCAGCGTATCCGTGAAGGTGACCAGGTGGCATTGGAAAAGCTCACCCGTGCGAACCTCCGCTTCGTGGTCTCAGTCGCAAAGCAATACCAAAATCAAGGACTTAGCCTTCCTGACTTAATTAACGAAGGCAACCTCGGCCTAATCAAGGCGGCACAGAAGTTCGACGAGACACGCGGTTTCAAATTCATTTCTTATGCCGTGTGGTGGATTCGCCAGTCCATCCTCCAGGCACTCGCGGAGCAATCGCGAATAGTGCGCCTGCCGCTCAACCAGGTGGGTTCGCTTAATAAAATCTCAAAGGCACTTTCGAAGTTCGAACAGGAAAACGAACGGCGCCCGTCGCCCGAAGAACTCGCTGAAACGCTTGATGTGCCGGTTGAAAAAATAGCCGACACGCTCAAGGTGTCGGGACGGCACATTTCAGTTGACGCGCCTTTCGTCGAGGGTGAGGATAACTCGCTGCTCGATGTGCTGACCAACGACGATTCGCCTATGGCAGATGCAACCCTGACACAGGAATCGTTATCGAAGGAAGTTGACCGTGCCTTACACCAGCTTCACGAGCGTGAGCGCGAAATCCTCAAGATGTTTTTCGGAATCGGATGCCAGGAAATGACCCTTGAGGAGATTGGTGCCAAGTTCGACCTTACACGCGAACGTGTGCGTCAGATTAAGGAGAAGGCAATCCGCCGTCTCAAAGGCCAGAAGTCGCGTTTGCTGAAAACCTATCTCGGCCAATAAATTGGTTCCAGAATGGGGTATCCCCCCTGAAAACTGGTGAATAGATTATTACGCCGGTGGCACATATCGTGGCCGCCGGTTTTTTTATTTCAAAAAACTGGTTTCAAAAGGTGAATGATTGCTAAAAATGATTAACTTTGCGGCTATGGGTTTATGAGGCCGCATGGCTTCAGAAGCCCGGATTCACAACAGGAGTTGATTATGAGACAAAGCGAAGAAAAAATTTACGGGCTCATCGGTTATCCGTTGATGCACTCTTTTTCACAAACTTTTTTTAATCAGAAGTTTAAGTCAGAGAAAATAAATGCCCGTTATATAAATTTCGAAATCCCCGATATCGGCGACCTTATGGAGGTGTTCGCCGAACATCCCAATCTTGCAGGATTAAACGTGACCATACCCTACAAGCAGCAGGTAATGGCTTATCTGAACGACATCGACCCGGTGGCTCAAAGAATCGGGGCGGTGAACGTAATCAGGATTATACGCGGTAAATCCGATAATGATTTCCGTCTTGTGGGCTATAACAGCGACATAATGGGATTCGCAAATTCCATCAAACCGCTTTTGAAGCCGTTTCACAAAGGTGCGCTTGTGCTTGGTTCGGGTGGCGCTGCCAAAGCTGTGTGCTGCGGGTTGGAGGATTTGGGTGTCAAGCCGTTGGTGGTGTCACGAACCAGGCGTGAAGGGGCTGTGACCTATGGCGACCTCACTCCTGAAATAATGGAGTCACACAAGGTCATAGTCAACACCACCCCGCTGGGGATGTATCCCCATGTGGACGAATGCCCTGACATCCCCTATGAATTCCTTACTTCTGAATTCCTATGTTACGACCTTCTTTATAACCCGGATGTGACGTTGTTTATGAAACGGAGTGCCGAATATGGCGCCGAGGTTAAGAACGGTCTGGAAATGCTGCTGTTGCAGGCATTCGAATCATGGGAAATATGGAACAGCCGGATTGACCCTAATGTGAAGAAATAAAAAATATATCTGATTTTGCCATGTTCACGCAATCGGGATATATATTTCGTTATTGAAATCCCGTTATCCTAAGCAGGTAGCCATCCTGACATTTGCCTGATATGAAGACAATGCCAAGATGCCTTCAAAAGGTTCGGAAAATCAAATCCATTATATATCTTAAAATAATCCCGTTGAGGGATGAATATCTGACAAGGTTTTATGAATAAGAAACACATTGCAAAGTATGTTTATGTACTTGCGATAATTATTATCGCGTTCCCATTTATGGCACTTGGCATCGATGATTTCATATCACCGGCTTTGGCTCTTTTTGCCGGGCTGGTTTTTGCCTTTATCTTTCCTATGCCGTTTCCCGTGTTCAACAAGAAAAGCTCCAAATACCTGCTTCAGGCTTCGGTGGTAGGGCTTGGTTTCGGTATGAATGTGACAACAGCCTTAAAAAGCGGTGCCGAAGGGATGATGTTTACCGTCGTGTCAGTAATCGGGGTGATGGTGGCCGGTGTCCTTATCGGCTATTGGATGCACCTTAACCGTAAGACCTCCTATCTGATTTCATCGGGAACCGCCATATGTGGCGGTAGTGCCATCGCGGCCGTCGGCCCGGTTTTGAATGCCGATGACCATGAGATGGCGGTGTCGTTAGGGGTTATTTTTATCCTTAATGCCATTGCGTTGTTTATTTTCCCGCCTATAGGTCATTATTTCGAAATGAGCCAGGCCCAGTTCGGCACCTGGGCTGCGATTGCGATACACGACACTTCGTCGGTTGTAGGTGCCGGGGATGCCTACGGGCGTGAGGCGTGTGAAATCGCCACGCTTATCAAATGCACCAGGGCGTTGTGGATTATACCCCTTGCTTTTGCCACAATGTTTGTGTTCCGCGACAAATCAGGCAGCAAGATAGCCATACCCTGGTTTATTTTCCTTTTCGTGTTTGCAATGGTAATCAACACATATTGCGGAATCCCTGCTGCGGTAAGCGACATGATTGTGTATATCTCCAAAAAGGCATTGGTTGTGACATTGTTCTTCATAGGTGCGGGGCTTTCGCTTTCGATGGTTAAGAAAGTGGGTGTACGGCCTCTGTTGCTCGCTGTGCTGTTATGGATAATAATAGGGGTGGGCAGCTTCTTTGTGGTGATGGAAACCATTGCCTGACCCCCCCATTGAAGTAGATATAAGGACTGTTTGTGATTTGCAAATAAGCATGATTGTTGGGGAATGATGTGCGCATATTGCCGGGGATGCCTTTGCTCCCGTTACTGGCCGCATTCGTTGCGGGTGTCATTGTCGCGCATTATTCTCCTGGTTATTTGATTTACGGGGCCGCCTTGTTGGCGGCTCTGTGTTTTTGTGCATGGCTGGGTGGATGGCGCAAGGTTGCCGTTGCCGGGCTTTTCGCTGTTATTGGTGGTGTTGCAATGATGATTGCCACACCCGGCAGGCCGGATTTCGACCGGGAGGATGCTCCGGGTGCATACGTGGGTTTTGTAGAGGAAATAAGTGATTCGCCATATAACCAGCGGATAGTGGCCAAGGTTGACGCCGGAGTCTGTGTGTTTTCTGTGTTGGTATATTATCATGATGTGCTTCCGGTAATCCGGGAGGGTGATGTAATCATGTTCGCAGGTGCATTACGCCCGGTAGGGGAGGAGGCTGTGGTGCCTGATGAATTCTCAATGTCGGGGTTTGCCGCCCGTCGCGGTGTAACAGCCCAATGCCATGTGCAACCGGGAGGGGTGGAGGTGACAGGGCATAAAGCTTCGTTACCGGCGTTTTTTGCCGGGATGCGGCGCAACCTTTCAGATTATATCCATTGCAGGAGCGGCCTGGGTTCGGGGGCTGCCGGAATGCTTGATGCCATGCTGACGGGTGATGCATCTGCGTTCGGACGCGAACGGCGTGATGTATTTGCCGATGCCGGGTTGGCGCATGTCCTGGCATTGAGCGGTACCCATGTGGCGGTAATTGCCTTTATGGTTTCGATGCTGTTCTTCCCGTTGCGTATGGCCGGGCATCGGAGGTGGGAGCCAGTGTGTATTATCGCAGTGTTATGGGGGTATGTGTTGCTGGCAGGGTGCATCCCGTCGGTTGTGCGGGCTGCAATAATGGTGTCGGTGGTAGGGTTTGGAAGAGCGTTCCGACGCGGGTCCAATTCACTCAATAACCTTTGCCTGGCAGCATTGCTGATTCTGTTGTTTGACCCGATGGCATTGTTTGCCCCCGGTTTCCAGTTGTCGTTTGCCGCAGTTGCCGCTATTCTGATGTTCCCGTTTGCTTTGTTTGTGAAAGGTAATGTGGCATGGCCTGTCCGTGTTGCAGGCAACTGGCTGTGTGTTTGCGTTTCTGCCGTGGTCGGCACCGGTGCTTTGGCGGCCTGGTATTTTCATAGCCTGCCGCTCTATTTCATTTTGGCCAATATTCCTGTAGGGATTGTTTTGCCGTTTTTTATAGGCGGAGGTGTGCTTTTGCTGCTTCTGAATCTCACGCCTTTTTCGCCGGGTTGTCTGGTCGATGTAGTGGAACGGGTATATGAGGTTATGGAATGGGTGGCACACAGGGTTGCCGGGCTGCCCGGGGCGGCTGTGGGTGATGTGTATTTTCATTGGTGGCTGCTGCTGCCTTATTACGGGGCTGTTTTTGCGGCGTGGTATGGCCTCAGGAAGAAACGGCCGGTTTTCGGGCTTTATGCGTTGATGCTGTCGGTGTTTGCTGTTTTTGCTTTGCGCATATCTCAACCTGGTTATCCTGAAGCCGAAGCCTATGCCATGCGTTACCGTTATGCAACCGTCGTCCTTCTGCGTGAAGGTGATAAGGCGATGTTGCTTACCGATGCCCCGGAGCGTTTCCATGATGATATGCGTGAACGGATAAGCCGGCGCCTGACCGATTACATGGGGCGGAGGGGCGTTGGCTCTTTGGAAGTGGTAAACGGTGTTAATGATTCGCAGTGGTGGTATGCCGACAGTGGCTTCTGGGTGATTGGGAACACGTTTATTGCCTTGGCCGGTCGTGAACCTGCGGAATCCCCTCCCGGAGGGCAGCACGTTGATTATGCCCTTGTCACAGCTGGATTCAACGGTGATGTCGAGAACGTATGGCGCAGGTTGCATCCCGATACGGTTGTCCTGTCACCCTCGTTGCACCCTTCGCGAATCGAGGCATATAAAGCCCGGTTGTTGTCGCATGATATCCCGTTCCGTGTAGGGCTGGAAGGGATGCTATGTCCGTGCGACGCTATTCATGATAAGTGCCATGATATAGGACAGGCCGCCATGCCTGATTAAAAAGGCATAACGGCCTGTCGCTTCCCTACATCTGAAATACGGTTGATAACGTGTCGTGGTCTGCACGGGCTGTTTGCCGTGCCGGTATCAGTTGCATGGTGTGCATGCGCCCGGTGCGGGAGCGTTGCACTGCGGTGTGCCTCGGTGTTTGCCATGTTTTTGTCCGTTGCCTCGGCGCCCGTCCATGTGCTGACGGAACATTTTGTCCATCATTTTTTTCTCCAGGTTGTAAACGCGCAGAATTTGTCGCTGGGTCAGGAATTTGCTGTATTCGTTATAATATTTTTCCTGAATCTCGTTGATTTTTTGACGATGCGCGAACCTGTCCTTTATAATCTGGGTGGCTTCGGCTTCGGTCATCGATGCTTTTTGGTCTTTGTTTTTGCGTATTTTTTGTGGTGCCGACGACCAGATTTCCTTTTGGCATTGGGTGAATGTGGCCACAAACTGCTTCGTTGTGTTTTCGTCGAGTTTCAAGTCTTCGGCGATTTTCTTTGCCTGTACTTCGGCGAATTGTTCGCGTGAAGGGCGGCCGGATTTCTTATCCTTGGCTTGAATGGCCGGGATGGCTATAATTGCCATCAAAATCGGCAATATGAATTTGAATAACTTTTTCATAGAGGTTTCCTTTAGTGTTTTAAAGTGTTAATAATCTATTATCATATCATTCCGGAATGTGTCGATTATATATTCCTGGTCGGTTGCGCTCAGATTGCTGAATGCCTGTTCCAACGAGAGGGGTTCGGGTTCGCTGACGCGCGGTAACAATGCCGTAATGCTCAATATGATTGCCACGACGGCGGCTGCCGAGAGGGTGGTTTTCATCGCCCATAACCAAAGGCTGCGTGAGGGAGCCGTTCTGACCTCTTGCGAAGTTTCGACCGCTTTTTCGGGAATGGTTCGGATGAGTGTTGATTCCAAGTCCCGGAAGAACCCTTCCGGCACGTTGTACGGCGTTTTTTTGCCGATTTTGTCGAACTGGAATTGTTGCATGTCGTTATCAGTCATGGTTGTTCATGAAGTTAATTACTCGGTTTTTTGCTATGTGGTAGCTGACCTTGGCACTTGCCGGGGTCGACCCTGTTATTTCGGCGATTTCCTCATATGAAAGCTCGTCGTAATAGCGGAGGTTGAATGCTACCCGCTGCTTTTCAGGCAGCGAGTTTATCGCTTTTTGGAGCTTTACGGCTTCGAGGTCGGAATAATCGGTGTATTCGTCGGCCCGCAGTTCCAAAAGGCCGGCCGGGGCGTCGTCAATCGGGTAGCTTTCCAGGCTGTTTTTTCTCAGGTGGCGCAATGCCTCGTTGGTGGCGATGCGGTAGACCCACGATTTGAGTGAATCGTCATCGCGCAGGTCGGCCGATGATTTGAAGATTTTCAGGAACGTTTCCTGCACCACATCCTGGGCGTCGGCGTGTGACACCACCATTCGGCGTACATGCCAGTAGATTGGTTCGCTGAACCGGCTTACCAATTGCCTGAAGCCTTTTTCCGGCTCCTGGCGAAGCCACGCCGCGATGTCACGGTCTGTTACTTTCATTTGTGGTGGTTGGTGGATTATAGTGACAGGTTATTGTTCGTCTTCGTTTATATGACCTACCAATCAGTGCCGGGTTAAAATGTGCAAGATAATTTAACTAAACGGTTCCGTGCGGCTAAAACAAACAAAAAAGCCTTTTGAGATGAAAGTCAAGATGGTGCATGGTTGTGTTCTTAGATCAAATGATTTATTGTAAATTTGCGATTCAATGTAGAAAAAATATGGGATTTGTTTCTGTTGAGAACGAGATTTCGGATGAACGTGCCGTCAAAGTGGCCCGCCATGTCACATGGGTAGGCTTTTGGGTTAATGCCGTGCTTGGTGCAGGTAAGGTGCTTGCCGGCGTTTTTGGCCGGTCGGCTGCGATGGTTGCCGACGGGGTGCATTCATTTTCCGATTTTGTGACCGATATCATCGTGTTGATATTCGTAGGCATCGGACGCAAGAAGGCTAATCAGGAATATCAGTATGGTCATGGCAAGTTCGAGACTTTTGCCACCATGTTGCTTGCTTTGATATTGGGGATTGTGGGGGGCTTGTTTTTTATAGACGGTGCTGAAAAGACCTGGCGGGCAATGCGTGGCGGGCAACTGGAGGCACCGAGGTGGATTGCGCTGATAACCGCCTTGGTGTCGATTTTATCGAAGGAATGGCTTTACCATTACACCAGGCGGGCGGGTGAGCGGATTCATTCGGCTGTGGTTGTGGCAAATGCGTGGCATCACCGCAGTGATGCGTTCTCATCGCTGGCAACCTTGGCCGGTATCGGCGGTGCTATGTTCTTCGGTGTGCACTGGAGGGTTCTGGATTCGTTGGCTGCCATGGTGGTGAGTGTGTTTATAATAATAGTGTCGGTAAAAATCGGGATGCCGGCAGTTAAGGAATTGCTTGAGGTTGCGCTACCGGCTGAAGTTGTGCGAGGCATGTATCGGATTATAGGTAGCACCCCCGGTGTGGAGGCATTCCATCATTTCGCATCAAGGCGCAACGGCAACCGCATGATTGCCGATTTCCATATCAAGGTTCATCCCGATATATCGGTTGAACATGCCCATCACATTGCTACAGATGTGGAAAACCGGCTTAAAGATGCATATGGGCAGGAGATGATTGTGACCATACATATAGAGCCATACCGGGGGCAGCCCGTAGATGCCAACAACATGTGTAGCTGATTTTTCATGTATAGCTTGCCTATATAGCCTGTCTGACTTAAAAATATAAATTATAGCATCTTTGAGTCAACAATTTATGCCTTGAATTGTAAAGTATGGTATGGGGGGGATTTAAGAATTTGTCAGATATGAGAATCCCGGTTTTATTGACATTGGTTCCGGCGCTCGTTTATGCTGCCGGTTTATTATCCGGATGCGGCACCCGTAGTGTTGAGCCGCTGATAGAGGGTGTTCCTGATGATGCAGTTGCCGTAAAGGTTGTTGACCTTGCATCCTTATTGAAGGAAGCTGGTTGTGAGGTTGCTGTGTCGGACGGGATTACGTCGCCTTGTGCTTCTATGGTTGTCAGCCTGGTTGCAGAACCTGATTTCCGTGATATATTCACCGGCATCCTTTCAACCGGCAAGTGTGCCGATTTGTCGAAAGTAATTATGTTTACCACGTCGGCGGGGCATGAAATTCTTACGTTCAGGCTTCGTGACCAGGAGGCTTTCTGCCGGATTATGGGTTGCAAGCCTGAAAAGGCTGTGATAGGGGAAGGGAAAAACAAGCGGGATTTCCGCCGTGCGGAAGTAGGGGGTATGGCGCTGGTCATGGATAATGGCCGTTGCTGGGTCGCATCACGTTTTGATGATATAAAGGGGGCGCTTGAGGGGGCGTATCGCAGCCATTTCGGAGAGTTGGAAGGCGTGCGTGAGTTTCTTGATGCCCCGGGGGCGGCCAGGCTTGCGGTCAATTGCGGTCGTTCGTCGCTGAGTTTTCTTGGGGGCGGCAGCCGTTGGCTGTGTATAGGGTTTAATGTTACTGAAGCGTCGGTGTCGGCCGGTGCCGTGGTCATGGATCGTGATGGCAAACTTGATTCAATAGGGAAGAGATTCGGTGAAATCGACACAGACTTTTTGCGTTATACCCCCAACGATGCCGCAGTTGTGCTGGCATTCGGCAAATATGACGGAAATGTAAGGGGGCTGAGTATGTTGTTCGGGCGCTTTGCACCGGTCTATCTGTCGCAGGCTGACGGCACTACGTCGCTTTATGCGGTTCCGGCAGGCGGGGTTGAAGCTGTGGCTTCGGCGGCTCCCGGTTCATGGAATGTGGAGACTATGGTTCATGTACCGGAGGATGTGATGAGGGAAGGGCTGCGCCAATACAAAGAGCGTGCAGGCGGTAAGGCCAGGGATATAGGCAATCAATGGACTTATAGCGAGGGTGACAACAATTACTATTTCGGTGCTTTTGACGGGTGTCTGGTATTTTCATCCAATCGTGAGATTTCTGCGGCCTATACCAATTCCTTTAATGAAGACTTCAGTGGCCGCAGGGCGGCAATGATTGTCGATGTGGCGTCAGGAAGTGTGTTGGCAAAGGCTTGGGGGCTTCCTTTCGGCTTGTCGTTCCGGCTCGGTGTTGATGACACCAGGGTCAAAGCCCGCATTACGTTTAACGGGTCGCATGAAAACGCACTCCGTTCATTGCTGAAATTGCCGCAATTGCCTGATTTGAAGGAACGCTTTAGGGCGAACACCGCCCGTTGAGGAGGCGTTGGCCTTAAAGCGTTTGGTTGTAATGTATGCGTTTGTTATTGCAATCTATTTCAGCAGGTTGTATTCATCGTCAGTGACAGGCTCAAGCCATTCGTTTGAGGTGTTCTCTCCCGGGATTTCGAATGCCAGATGTGCAAACCAGCTATCGGATGCCGCCCCGTGCCAGTGTTTTAGAGGGTGTTTAATAATAAATGTTAATTCCCGGCCGAAAATCACGTGGCGA